>Ga0209631_10005159_pt1 | contig 13963 bp, 25 predicted proteins | sample COG_08_FD_184752 | JGI IMG/M metagenome (GOLD analysis project Ga0209631, IMG submission 184752) | Pelagic Microbial community sample from North Sea - COGITO 998_met_08 (SPAdes) (version 2) | ecosystem: Environmental > Aquatic > Marine > Neritic zone/Coastal water | place: Helgoland, sampling... | reverse complement strand
CCCTACTTGCATATCTAAAGCTTCACTAAGAATCTTACTCGCAATCTGTTCTTCAGCCATTCTTTTTTTATCCGCAGCTTCTTTCCTATCTTCTTTAATACGCCTCAAAATATAGTGATCTCTTTCTTCAGCCATCCACTTCACGCCTACTTCCTTTTAGATTTTTTAAGCTTTCTACTACAAGACTCAATCCAATTTGAAAAGTTATTTGTAAACAGCCACGGGAACACAGCGTGGATTATCAACGTCAGCCCAACTGATATACCTTCTCCTAACATAGTGACGGAAAAAAAGAAGTGTTCTTTATACGTCATATTAACATCATTCAAATGTTTATTCAAGTTCTTTTCTCCTTAGTAAAAGATTTAGTTTATGTCTTACTTCTTTATTATTGTCTGAATTAATAACATAAGATGCAAACTCTCTAACCTTATTAGGATTAAGGTCAGCGTAGTCACATATAAATTCAAAGTTTTCACTGGTCACACCTATAGAAGCGAAGAACCAATTGGTAGCTTCTCTTCTTAGACATGTAATACTGCTTGATTCAGTAATACTTTTAGACTTAGTTGCATCCAATAGAGCTTGGTATATAACAGATAAGAATAAAATATTGCTTGAATCTTTTTTACTTTCCTCTTGTAACTCTAGTATATTATTTATATTTTGTTGGTTCATCTTCAAACTCTTGTACTGGCCTATAGAACTTACCACCCACATAATTATTATAGTATGCTGGCTCATCTGTACCTTCTAAGGTAGATGATAAGACATTATATTTCATCTGGTAGTATAGCTCGTAATATTTCAGGCTTCTTTTATTTTTAAACTCAGCTATAATTTCAAACTTAAAACTTCTCTTGCCTAACTTCTTAATATCTTCTAGTAGTAACTTAGAAGAACCCATATAAATAAGCCAGTTAGACTCTCTCTTGGTAGCTTTAGCACTACCCTTCTTTCTTTTTACTGGATGCCAATACTGCTTGCATCCTACGTAAGCCTTACCTGTTTTCTTATTTGTAATAAGATAGACAAACCCAAAGTGTTTGTTAGGGTTAGGCTTACTAGGATACTTCCAGTGCATTTAGGTAGTTACTTCTTCAACGTTAGGCGTCTTAACAACTTCAACCAATTCTTTTGTACCATTTGAATACTTAAAAGTACGTATTCCTTTACCTTGATTAGCATCAGACCAACACACACCTTTGTGTCTACAATAAACACAACCAACAGCAAGCTTAAGGTTGCCAGACTTCCCATCAGGAACAGCAGCATAGCACCTAGAAGGTACACTACTTCCTTTAACAACTTCTTTAAGGTGCTTAATCCTGCTACTAGCATTGACCATCTCCATAGAGTGTACTGGTGTTAAACAAATCTTACCAGTAGATTTATCTATAACAAGAAAGGCTGCTTCAGATATACCATTGGCTTGAGCATAGGCAGATATCTGTGCCATGTATCCAAAGGGATCGTCGTCAGCTATTGTATTAGACTCAAACTTTTTAAAGCTGAATCCAGAAGCAGACTTACAATCAACCAAAACCCCATCAATAACTGCATCCTGATGACCCAGTACTCCTTCTACTGTAACTTCTTTCTGTTGTGCCTCTACTGTGTGACCTGCTATAGATGCACAGAGTAGTAGAAGTTCTTCAAGAATATATCCATATAGAAATTTAATACGTGTACTTGGTGGTAGTTTTTCTTCTGTTGTTTCTGTATTAACATCATACCATAATTGTCTGTCAGGCTTTCCTATTGCAGACAGCCTAAGATTTCCACTGGTTCTTGGTTTGCTGTACATAAATTCTTTGATGTGAACCTTAAGCATCTCACCAAAGTTATCTATAAGATCATCTACTTCTTTCTCATCACGTTCTATAGGTGTGAGATTAAATAACTCATAGATATCTTCTACTATTGTATTAATATTTTTCATAATAGGATAGGGGTGCTACACTAACCCTTAAAAAATGCAGCACCCCACCCTCACCTAGTTGCCGAACGGGATATCATCTGACATCTCAGAGGCAGCATTATTAATATAGCCACCCTCCACAACATCAAAGTCTTTATCCATAGCATACTCAACCAACTCAACAACTTGAACTGCTGCAAGATCAGCAGACACACCTGCCTTACCTGCATAGTTCCACTCAAAGGGAAGTGCCTTTACTGTAACCACACTGCCATTCCCAATAAGTTTTTTATCCCAAGGATTGTTTTGGGAATCCACTACCGTAGGTGCTGAACGTGGACCGTTCTTGCCCTGCACCTTACGTTTCAACGTGACAAACTCACCACGTTCATCTTCTTTGTTACGTACATTTAGACCTGCACCTTCTACTAAAGCTTTGGTATCTGCATCAAGGCAGAGATCAACCTGCCAAGCAGGTTCAAACGTGCTGTTAGGCTCTACGACAGAGGCCCAATAGCATTTACCAGTTAAATATAGAGGTTGAATTGGAGGCATATTAATTTTCCTTGTGTTTAGTGCCACACTATTGTGGCTGTTGATATTGTGTTTGTCTACTACTATAACTCCATCAGTATACACTACCTGATTTAGAGTGTCAACTGTTTTTGTTCCTAACTCAGAAATATTATTTAAATCTTCTATAGAAACATTATAACAGTCTGCTTTAACAATAAAATTATTATCTCCGTCCTTGTCTCCTTTCTTCAAAAACCTAGCTTTTTTAAAATACTCTGCATGTTCCATCCATCCAAGAATCCATGCTTTAGAAAAATCATTTAAAATTCTAGTGAAAACATAATGAGTACACTTTTGATGTGTAGAAGTTTTTGCTATAGAACATTCGTAATAATCTCTAGGCTTCATCTTTGTTCTTTTTGTTTTAACATCAATAGTAATATCGTTACAAACGATATCATAATTATAAGTGTTATGTACTTTATTTTTAATACCTACAGACGTTAGTAAATTTGAGACTATTATCTCACCTAAAAATCCAGCTATATTTCCTTCACCTTTTGTTATAGAATTATTTATTCTACCCATTTCAATTGCTTTTTCTCTAGCATATTGAATATCTTCAGGGCAAATACTTATTTCTTGCACTACATTTCCTTTCTTAATGTGTCTCCGCCCATGTCTTACCAACTTTGTAGTCACAGTCTAATTCACACTTCATCTTCAGTGTCTTTGTTGTCTGTGTCATTGCCTCCTTTGTTATCCTACAAAATCTTTCTATGTCAGGAATAGCTACTTCAAACTGATACTCATCGTGTATCGAAGCAACTAATCTTACATCTAACTTAGCTTTAATGACTCGTTCCATGATATGAACAAGCCACTGCTTACATACTATAGCACCAGCACCCTGAAGTAAAGTGTTAAGTGCTGCATGTTCTGATCTAATGTGTAGGAGTCTGCCGTCTAGGGCAGGGATTGTACCACTGGCAGCTTCTTTAGTCACCCACATCCTAAGAATTTTAAGTGCTGGCATGTTACTCAAGAACCTAGTTATCAACTGTTGTCCATGTTTGGCTGTGCCACCCACTATCTTACCAATCTTTGCTGCACCAGCCCCATAGAGCCACGCATAGATAAATGTCTTGGCTTGATCCCGTGTCTTAAGCCCTGCTCTCTCTTGGTTAGCTGTATGTACATCACCCGTCAATACAATATTGGTATACTCAGGATCATTCATGTAGTGTGCCAAGCATCTTAGTTCAAGACCACTGGCGTCCACACCCACCAAACGATACTTAGATACATCATCAACTGTCCATAGTCCTCTGCAATCTTTGCCGTAAGGGCTATAGACAGCGGGAACTTGTGCCATATTAGGAACTGCATGTGCCATCCTTCCAGTTATAGTACGAAGCGTCATCACACTACCACGTACACGGTTATCTTCTTGACATGCCATGATCCAAGACTTTAGTAGACCAGTGCGTTTCTGTAATAGAAAATATCTATTGAACATCTTAGCTTCAGGTAACTTAATCTTAGACAAGACTGCTTCATTAATAATTACATTACCTTTCTCAGTCATTTGAGTAGGCTCCCACCCTTTAGCTTGTAGTCTATCAGCTATCTGCTTACGACTTGCTATATTGAAGGGTATGTATTTAGTCTTAGTTTTTAGTACTACTTCAGTAGGATCAAAGTCTTCTTCTGCCTTACGCTCCAGTATAGACAGTTCATCTTGTAACTGAGCCTGTAAGATCATGGCTTCTTTTATTTTAAAAGCAAAGCCATTCTTCTGCTGCTTATCTATGATAGCCCTGACTTTACACTCCAACTCATAAGCTCTAGGCTTAAACGGTTTACCTTCTACCTCTAACTTCTGTGCTACAAGACGTGTTACTTCTGTGTCACGTTTACAATACTCCAGCATCTCAGGTGAGTAGTGTGCGAAATCATGGAAGTCACCCTTCTCAAAGCCAAGGGTCTTACCCCAAGCTTCAAGAGAGTGCCCACCATCACGTATAGGATTATAAAGCTGTGACTCAATTAGAGTATCACGTATCTGACTAAGCTTTATATTACATCCAAGTAAACGATTCAGGACAGGAGCGTCGAAGCTGATACCATTGTGCATAATAAAGGTATCAATTTGCTGCGACCAACTAGCAAACTCCGAACACTCCTGCCCTACCCACGCCTTAACCTTATTAGTTTTATAACTTCTTGCTACGATACAATGTATCTTTGTTGCATTTAAACTATCTGTTTCAATATCAACTATAGCTGTTGTCATTATACCTTAATGAGACAAGCGTCCTCCACTGGAATGTGAAAGAACTTCTCACCCTCTTTGATATTCCTATTAGACACTTCTTTTACTTCACAGTCAAGTAAAATATTTGCGTCAATATGCCATGCCTGTTTGTAATCGCTACGCCATACTACAAATGTGAAGAGTGCATCAGGATATTCCTTTTTCCACTTAAGTAGCAAGCGGTTCTTACGGTAAGGGATACGTACTTCTTTCCAGCTAGGGTTCCACTCACCCTTCCAAGAATACTTAACCTCTACTCCATAGAGGTGGTGGATATTTTCTGTAGCTTTGCAGATAATATCAAAGTCTTTCCTCTCTGTAGTATCAATAGTAGTATAGTTCATATCTTTAATATACTTTAGGGTAGCTTGCTTGGCATCCCTGTCAGCTACTTCATACAGCGCCCTATCAAATTGTTTACGTGGACCTGTTTGGTTCATTCTTCTTCTCCATTTTGTTCTGTTGTTGTTTCTCATGTTGATTCATTCTTCATTCCCCTTACGTTAATCTTTATATCCTATCATCTCAGATTTATGCCCATAATCAGAACAAAGTTCTGGCATCATATCACAGTTAGGGTAGCCATCACATCCATAGTGCCGGTACTCATCATCATGTTCCCCAATTGCATCCTGTAACTCTTGTATTTCATCCTGAGATAGGAACTTATGTTTATAAGTAAATAATTTAGTTAACCTTTCTAAATAATCTTCAACTGATTTATTGGTGTGTCCCTCGCCATCATCATATAAAAATGGGTAGTCATGCCAAACATTTTTAAAATCTTTAGGATTTCTTGCAAACGATACCACTGAACCAACTAACTCATGGGCGGGTCTTTTTATTTCTGCACCGTCAGTAGCCCACTTGACTGTTTCAACACAAGAGATTGGCTTATAATTTCTATTTAAAATAATATGAATATACTTATGCCCTGTCATTTTAACATACCATCTAGGCATATCAGCAGGAGGGATGGCGTCTTCTCTTAATAGGTAAGGACATAAAATTCTTCTATAAGCTGAATACCAAAAATTTCTTTTAATCATTCTTCATTCTCCGCAAAAAGGACTATTAATCTCCGCAAAAAGGATTATCATCCTCCGCAAAAGGGTTATCAATCTGTGTCATCCTACCAGTATCTTTATCGTAGTGCAAGTAGCAAGCGACACCAGTGTCGCCAGTGTACCTGTTCTTTAAGATACGTAGGGTGGTGGTGTTGGCTGCTTGCTCATCGTCTGCCTGTTGGTTACGCTCCAGTGCAATCACTGCGTCAGATAGGTGTGCAATGCTGGCAGACCCACGCAGGTGTGACAGGGATACCTCACGGCCATCCTCATGCCCACGGTCACCGCTTGGCCTACGTAGGTGGCTCACAAGCAGCAAGCCTATGTTTGTTTCTTCAACCAGAGAACGTAGCTTAGTCATTAGAATGTCAATTGATTTACGTTCATCACCATTGTCTTCTTGACCTGATACTAAGATAGATAGGTGATCAAGGATAATCCACTTGGTGCCTAATGCTTTAGCCATGTAGCGGACACGTCCCAAGACTTCATCGTTGCTTATAGAACCGAAGTGATCAAAGGCAAAGAACCTCTTACTGCCTAAGGTTTTATCCTGCCACTCACGTAGCTGTGCCTTGGTATATTGATCACGTACTTCTTTAATATACAGCCTAGCATTGGCCTCCACTGACATGATATTAAAAGCTGTATTACGTGTGCTTTCTTCCATTGCCAAGATACCAATGTTATCTTTGGTATTCATTAGCAGGTGGTGCATTAGCTCACGCATGATGCTGGACTTACCCATACCAGCACCACTGGTGAACGTCACTAGCTCACCCGTCCTCATGCCATAGGTCTTCTCATTCAACTGTGTCCAAGGGTAGAGACAGGTCTCGCAGTAGCTCTCATCGTACAGACTATCCCCTAGATCATGTAGGTTGACAATCCCAGCAGGGGTGAAGGACTTAGCGCCCCACCATGCAGTCATGAAGTCTTCTGACTTACCTACCTTGAGGTATTCGTTGGCATCCTTCAAGTCTAGGTTCATAACCTTGCACTTGTTAGGCTCAAAGATTTCAGCCACATCAGCGGCTGCTTGCTTGCCAGCCTTGTCATTGTCAAAGCATAAGACTACCTGATCAAACTGATTGAGGTACTCAAAAGATTGCTTACAGTTAGACACTGCTGATGCTGCACCATTCTTAAGGGAAACGACAGGCCACTTAGACCCCATCATTTGATAGGCAGACATAGCATCTACCTCACCCTCACAGATGGTAATGAACTTACCCTTCTGAGTGAATACATTCTGACCAAACAAGCCAGCCTCAGTCATCTGTCCTTCGGACCAGAACTTTTTGTTGGCTGTGTCACGTACCTTATTACAGATATGATTACCATTTATATCATAGTACTGATAGACATGGTGTGTTGTCATGGACCCCTTCTTTTTTGTGAGGGTGCCATACTTCTTGGCTGTATCTCTCAGTATCTTGCGATCTGCAATATCATTATACTCAGCCATCTTGCTGGATGTTAGTTCAGTAAGTGGGGTAGCCGCCACAGTCTGTTGTATTGGTAGTGTAGTAGCCATAGTCGTGACTTCCTTTGGATGTTGATAAGTTTTACAGCTAAAGCAGTAGGTGTGTCCATCATTGTAGTGATGGTTGGCGTCAGAAGAATCACACTTGGGACAAGGCCCCTTTCTTCCTTGTTCTTCGGGCTGCATTGGAATATCCTTTTGCAATTGAGTAGGTCTCATGGTCTGACAGTCTCAGCATATAGCACAAGCCCTGTCTGTCGTCAAGTTCTTGCTGTGCTTCACGTCTAGTCCTGTAGCTTTTCAGGATGCTACTCTTGGCGTCTGCGCCGCTGTATACTAGGTTATACATCGTCGAAGGTTTCATCCCATAGATTGCTGACAAAATCTTCTTTGTCTTCCATGATCTCATTGATCTCAATGTTGGCTAGTTTTCTAGCCTCTTTAATATCATAACCTTCTTCTTTGTACTGGCGAACAAGTCCCCTCAATAGAGATGATCGTTCTTTCTGCCAAAAATTCTTACTCATTATCCATCATATCTTCTATAAACTTTTCTACTTCTTCCTCGTTTGTAGGTTCATACCCATTGTCTAACATAGTATACCATAGATCAGCAGGATATCCAAGAGATTTTCTTAGGGACTCTTGCTTCTCTTTCCAGTGAGCATAAAAGTTATGTATCTCTGCCGTCACTTAACTCAGCCCATAACTTATTTGGAGTGCTTCCCTGCTTTGCAATAGACAATTCTTTTCTAAGTTGTTTATTAGCATCAGTCAACTCTCTTACTTGTGCCTTTAGTGTAGCTATATTTTTATGTAGGACAGCTACGTACCCATTATATTCTTCAGTGAACTCTGTCAATTCTAACACATCCTTCCTCAAATACTACACTATCATCAATCCCTAGAGAGTGTAGAAATTCTATAGCTTCTCCTTCAGTATCAAACTTAAGAGGTATACCAGTAGGTGTTGTTAATAGATCAAAGCAATCAAAATCTTTTATATCTACACACTGTTTCTTTAGAATGTCTTGAACTATTATATACATTTTATTTAATTATGTAAATCATTTATAAAATATATGTTTACCTATTTGTGAAAGCTTTTTCATTTCTTTAGCCCATCTAGGATTAACATATAGAGCGTGGTAGTGTGTAGCTTTATTAATTGTAGCTATAACACTCCCATTTAACGCTAAGTCTTTCACTTTTAATGCTCTTTTATAAGATAATTTATCATACATTCTTTCAGGTTTACCATCACACCAGTAACTAAAAGCACACCTATTCTTTACAGGACTTCCTTTAAAATACCTACCTGATTTTACTACTTTACATATAGTATTAGGAAAATATTTACTAGAAACTCTCTCCAAGATAACATTTGCTACTGCTAATTGACCTCTTAAAGTTTCACCTCGTGCTTCAAAATAAATAGCTTGAACTAAACAAACTTCTTGTTCATTCAACAATGGATCAAGAAGAATACTACTATCTTTTGCATGTAAAGAACTGCTAAAAAATACTAGTATTATTATTAGATATTTCATTAACTAAACTTCCGTTTATTAACAAACTTTTCTAAATCTTTTTGAACCCAACTGATTTCTTTTTCAATTACTGTACGTGTCTTGATAAGAAACTTTAACTTCTCTGAGAAATCAAGACGATCATAGTCAGCAGTAGCTACTAACGTCGGAACGCTTGCAACCTTTTTAATCTCTAGTATATTAGACATCTTTACCTCTTACGTTTACTCCAAAAATATCTCCCATAGATTCAGGAAATAGATCATACTCTCTAGACATACCACCTACAACATCTCTTTCAATATCATTGAGTGATAGCTCAGACCAATAAACTTCTAGTGCTTTAGTGTCACGCCTAGCCTTAAACATATGATACTCTCCCGCAGGAACTATTGCTACGTCTTCAGCATATAGAACTGTGACATCTACTAAGTCATAGTCTTTCCACCTATGTATTTCTAACTCACCATCCTCAACATAGAAAGCATTTATCTTTGACTGATGACAATGCTTAGAGCAATACCCACCAGCATTAACAAAGATAGAATGCAATTCTATTTGAGGACGTTGGATGAGGGGGATCGTTGTCCCCCACACCTTTCCTTCTACTATACTCATGTACTATGACTCATCTCTTCATTCATGTTTAAGAACTCATTGATATCTGTTAGACTTACTTCTGAGATACTCTTTGTTTTAATACCAGACGCTTCTAAAGTAGATAGAATATAATCTTCTAAGTCTTCTGGTATGTGGTTGTGATTAGTATAGTTAAAAAAGTACATCTTTATATCCCTTATCATATAGAAGCAAGCGCTTCCTATTGTACCATACAATTATACTACCTACAATACTTAGTCAAGTAATATTCCTAACACTATAAATATTATAGTAGGAATTATAATAAACTCTAACACTATGCAGCCTCCAATTCTAACCAAGCAGGTGACACCAACATTTTCTTTACTTCTTCTTCACGCAGTACCTTACGGGTGTGTGCCTTACCCTTCATTCTATGTGTAGCTGTGTGAGTAGACCACTCAGTAGCAGCCTGATAGGCTGTCCAGAGTGAACCCTTCACTTGTGTGCCATACTTCTCATACAATCCCTTACCATGTACGTGACGGTTCTCATTGTCAAAGGTTTTCATGAGGTTAGACAACATAACTTTGTTGGCTACATTTTTACGTTTGACATTATCGAATCGCTTTGCTAATGTCTTGGTGAACAAATCAATTGCATCCTCCCTGTCTACCTCTGTATTGTACCATCCCTTCATCTTTGTCAACCCTTCACCAGAAATATATTCAGATGCCGCCTTGATCTTAGCACCAAATGACACAGCATCAAAGCCCTTGGTGTGCCTACCGTATACGTAGGCCAGCTTATCACCACTGACTAAGGTGTTGAAGCAGAACGTCCTGAATAGGCCCATCATGCCGTTGTTAGCCCATGTCCTGTTATGACTGGTGCGGAAGACAAACTGCGGTATCACTGGACCTGTGCCATCGATGTCCTGTGCATGGGCAGGGAACTTGGCAATCAACTCCATCCTTGCACCACTGTCGTAGGTGTTGGTAGTAAATTCAGCATCAGTCAGGTCTAATCCTGCTAGGTTGAGTGCGTCTTCGATCTGATCCACGATAGTAAGATACTGTGTAGGCTCGTAGCTATCTGTCACTAGGGCCAGCACTTGCTTATCATCTACACGGCGCAGTCCTACACCAATCTCTGTAGGTACTTGATCTCCATAGGAAAGAGAACCTTGATACAGTGGGAACTTCTCTACTTGAAAGTTTAGTTTATCATGGTCAAACATCATTTTCATATTCCTTTTGTTCTTTCTCTAACTGGTCAATAAGATTTGGAAGTTTGTAGGAAGCGGTGCTAAGTTTCTGATACTCAGACATAAACAAATCTCCATCACATTCTTGCATCTGATTTATGGGAGATTCAATTAATTCATTCACTTTTTTGAGGTACTCAAGTAACGTGTATTCATCTCCTCCGTAATTCCAACTATACTTCTTCTCTCTCCAGCCAGTTGCTTCCAGCAGTTTGTCAATGCACTCGGAACGTGTGTCAGACATTTTCATATTCCTTTATAACAATAATCTAGTTAAGAACTTCTACAATTTCTGTGCGGATTATATCTTCATGTTCAAAATTATAATCCACATTTTCAAGAACACTCTCTATGTTAGCATCTAAAACTTCTTCAATTTCTTTGTCTGTATATTCTTTAGGCATTAGTCATCTCCAGTTTCTAGTTTAATAGGTTTATCTTTCTTATGAAAGCATACTAGATTTAGTGTTTCTCCTGTTATGGTTGTTACTACTACATCTACTGTTCCAAAGTTAGACATATCTGTTTTTGATATAGTGATGGAACTAACATCATGTACTATAGTTTCCACTAGTTTTCTCCTTTATAGTAATCTTCAACTATGTTTAGTTAACATTATAGTAAGAGTATTAGAGAAGTCTTCCTTCACCTCATCTACAGTGTCATACTGATAGTTTTCTTCATAGTATTCCTTCTCACCAGTACCTTCGCACTCATGGCATTTGTTAGGTGTAGTATAATAACTATATAATTCACCATGTCCACCACAATCTACGCATTGTTGTACAATAACCCAAGTCATTCTATTTCCTCATATTTTTTCATAGCTATATCTGTAGCTGTAACTTCAGCTTCATCCCAATCCATACCATCAGCTACTAGTTCATCAAAGGCTTCCTCCCAGAAGCGTAAGAGTATCTCTTCATTAAGTATATTAGACATCACCTAACTCCTTCTGTCATTACTTTATGAAACATGTGGTCTTTCCTTATCTTAGTGCTGCAATTAATCTAGCCTTAACTGTCTGTTCGTATGGTATTCTCTCGACCTTTTCATTGAAGGCTACTGACTTATCATAGGTTGAATAAGTTTTTTTCTTACGTTCTGTAGGATAATTGTGGAAGCCTTTTGGTATACACTTTCCAGCCCTATTTTTAATACCCATCACAGAATTTTTAGTGAGCAGTCTATTTAGCTGACCTCTCAATTGCTTGTTTGATTCTCGTGCCACCTCTGTAGCAGTCAGTCCTTTTTTAAAAAGGTCTAGAACTATTTGTTTTGTCGATTGTTCATGCGGTACTATAAACATTAACCTAATCCTTCACTGTTTAAACTTCTCCAGAATTTCTAGAACATCACATATCATTTAATGTTGTGTATTCTACGCCAGACAACCCATGTTATGGCCTGTATTTCAAAGGCTTTCAATGCTCTACCATTGACCCTTGCACGTTTTCCGGCGGCTACATAGGCATCTGATATTGTTTTATATTCCTTTTTTCCTACGTTTGTTTTGTCATCTGTCAGGCTATGCCGCTCGCCGTAGTAGATATTTTTAGCATGACCATCTACTGTACAGGTATCGTCACCCATGATATTCCTATAGAATGAAACAATTTTCTGCCCATTTAGTATAGCGATCACGCCCTCATGGTCTGGCATTTCTTCCAGTATCAACCACGCTTTTCTCTTCATAGCACTGTAAGTAGAGACTTTTACGTCATCAATATCATCGCCATTTGTAAACGCCCCTATTAAATCATGAGCATTTGTGACGTTCCTATCCCACTTATTATTGGGTGACAGCGCGGCAACTACACCCGTTACAATGTGGACAGGTACTTCTAAGTCTATCGCTATTCTGTTACACTGTGCATAGGCTTCCGCATACCATACAACACCGTCACGTTTTTCCTCTGGCGTTGCCAGCTTGTACATTTTTAGAATATTTTCTACAGTCATTTTACAATCCCTCAATATCTTCGATCACGCCAGTTTTAATGTTATACTGTATTCTCTTGACCTTGCCAACTAGATTATCTGGCGAGACCGCACAGACCCACATTGTATCTCTTGGCGTTTTCAACTCTAACCCTGTGGCAAGCCTGAACGTGTAATTTGCATTGTTATTTCTTGAGTTTTTCATGCGAAAAATATCTTTGATTGTGGTCTCAATTGTGGTGGTCATGTTTATCTCCGATAAGATGTGATGTAGTCTAGGTAAGATATGCTTGCTGTTATTACAATAGCACCCATACAGACTACTAGTATAGATACAGTAGTAGGAAGGGGCAGCAGTGTTCCACTGACTATAAGGAATATTCCTACTAATATTCCGAAGATTGTTGCTGCTATTTTCATATCACCACTCAATTTCCATAGATATAGATTTATCATCGAGTATGTCAAGAATATCCTGTAGGGCGTTCTCTGCCTCTTCGGTTCTTCCACATGAACGCATTAAGAGCATGTATTCAAGTTTAAACTTAATCTTTTTTAGTGTTTCTTTCTCTAACATGTTTTTTACCTTTCAGTGTACAGTGTATCTTCTAAGTTAGGGCGAAGCGTTGTCGTATTTCTCTGTTCTTGTGTACTGTTCTTGATGGTGTGTGCTGTTCTTTCTTAGCATAGTTACCCCATGATAAGAACCTCGTGAAGTGATAGAGGGCGTCGTCCTTTGTCTTATATACTGCATTCTTTCCTCGTATATCCGACACTACGTAGCTATTGTCTGGCGAAGCCGTGATCATACCTATGCGTCTGTTCTTGTATATCATGCGCCCGTCTTGCTTTAGTGTGTACATCTGTCAAATAGGCGGCGGCTACGCCACACCTCTGTGGTTTACACTGTAAACTGTAACCCGGAAAGACTACGGTTTACACTGTAAACTGGAAACCCAAACGCCAGACGTGCGAAAGCACCCGCATAATGCGAGTACCTCCGCCTTGTCTGGTGGTGTTGGTTGTGGTGTTAGGCCGCCTTTTTGTTCTTGTGTAGTTCAATCTGACCTACGGTTTTAGCTTCTTGCATCAATGCCGCTTCAAACCTTAGCTTGTCTTTATCGCTTAACTTGCGATATTTCTTGATCAATGCGGCAGCTTGATCTATGGGGTTCTTGATTGCTTTGCGTAGCTCGCTCATGGTGTCGACGTTAAGGTTAAGTTTGGCGGCGTGATATTTCTTAATGGCGCTCGAATAGCTCTTGTGCGTTTGCGGTGCGTCATTGCCGTCGACCTTGGATATTTCAAGGGTTACCGGATCAACCTTTTTGTATGCCCAG
>Ga0209631_10005158_pt1 | contig 13964 bp, 10 predicted proteins | sample COG_08_FD_184752 | JGI IMG/M metagenome (GOLD analysis project Ga0209631, IMG submission 184752) | Pelagic Microbial community sample from North Sea - COGITO 998_met_08 (SPAdes) (version 2) | ecosystem: Environmental > Aquatic > Marine > Neritic zone/Coastal water | place: Helgoland, sampling... | reverse complement strand
GTTCCCCCCAAGCCACGAAGTACATCATATTGAATGTTCTTGGAAGTTGCCCAGATTGCAAAAATGTAAGCAGCTCGCTTCTGATCTTCTGTAGCATTGCCGTTGATTCCTATCCCTCCAATACCACAGTTGGTGCCATTGACAGCCTGCCCACCACCTACGATCCAGCTAGCTTCACCCTTCGGACATGGCGCGTAGCCAGTCTTGCCACCTGCTGCTCTTGAGGTTTTTTCATCTTCACAAGATGCTGCAAATTCATGATACTGAACCTGCATCGCAATCTGTCCAGCTTGATAAACAGTATTCAATTCCAAGGTGCCATTTGCCAAATTATCTGGATGGCTGACGTCAGCTTGCTCCTTGAATTTTGTCATAACAGCAACAGATTGGGCATCTCCCCATTTGGTCTTGCCGGGGTCTTTTGAACCCAGGGTGTCATCGACATCGAATTCAGTCCAGCGTCCGTGCGAGAAGAGCATTCGCTGAATATCTAACTGGGTTGTCCAAGCAAATGATCCTTGATGCTGAGCATATCCGTATGGGATATCCGAGTTGCCTCCTTCACGGACTTTCTTGAAGAAAGCTGCATACTCATAAACATGCTTCCACGTAGTGTCAGCGTTAAACTCCATGCGGTAACCGTACTCACTTTCGAAATCTTTACTCAGCTTTTCGAAGAGATCTTGTCTGTAGAAGGAGCACGCAACAGCACAGTCATATGGGAAAGCTACAATACGACCTGCCTCGTAAAAGACTCCACAAGCTTTCTGGAAGTTTTCGAACCAGACATCTTCTCCGTATCCCTCTGGATCTTGGGGCAATGTATTGTCGCCAGTATATTTGTTCAAATCTTCATAATAGTCCGCGAACGGAGAACCAATTGGCTTGTCCTGAATGTAGTTCAGATGAAAGTCTGAATTTCCACCTCTTAGGTCAATTCCAACTTTTTGCTGAACAACTGGAAGATCATCTGTGAGAATTTCAACTTCAATTCCTGTAAGGTCATAAAATGTCTTCAGGTTATCTCGGATAGCAAAAGAAGGTGGGGTATTCTCACTCATGAAGACAAGCTTGGAACCCTCATATTGCTTCCATTTTGCTGCATCGGAAGACTGTGCATACACTGGCCTCCTGTTAATGACTGAGCTCAGTCCAAGTGCAATTGAACCTGCTCCCAAGGCTGTCGCAGCACCACCGCCCATTTTCAGAAAATCACGTCGGCTGACCTTTTTGTAGATCGCGTCTTTTGGTACGTAGAACATTATACCTCCCTAAGGATGGTTGTTTTTTGTGATTTGTCCCTCAAAAAATAAGAGCAACTCACGGTTGAGCAGGGCTCATCGAATTCAAGTAACTTCAATCAACCCAGCTATTTTAGCCGTTGGGAATTGAACTCCCAACGGATGTAGTTCTCTACCAAATTTAGAAGCTCAATCTTCGAGCTGTTCATTTGATAGAAATCTGCAACTAAAAATTGGTTAATGAAAATTAACCACCTAGATGCTTATTAACGACATCAGCGGCTTCCATGTGGGCCATATGCCCACACTCCAACTGCTCAACGTCCCCTCCACTCAGCTGAGCACAATTGCTCACAGGCAGGATCTCATCGACCTTACCCCAGAAAATCTTGGTTGGAACACTCTGGGCTACACTGCTCAAGTCTTCAATTTGCTTTCCACCACTGTGGAGCTTTTTTGCCAACTGGACTAACGCTTCTTCTACTCCATCCAGGCGCTTGTACTTCAGCAGGTCAGCTACCATCTGCCGGCTGACCATCTCTTTGTCAGCAAATAACTGCGGTGCAAGACTTTTCAATCCATTGCGGCTATTGGCCGTGGCAAAGCCATCGACATAACCTGCATTGATCTCGGCCCCAATCCCTGCTGGTGCCAACAAAGTCAACGCTCCTACCTTTGCCGGACTCTCCCGGGCCACCAGTAAGGCCACCAGACCCCCCATCGAATGACCCACCAGATCCACTTGCCCCAACTCCAACTGATCGATCATCGCGGAGACCATCTTGGCATAGGCTAGCGGTGAAGAGTGCTCGGCACTGACCGTCGAGTCTCCATGGCTTGGAAAGTCCGGAGCCAACACCCGTCTGTTGGGAGCCAAGGCCGCCAGGTTAAACTGCCAGTTGTTCTTGTCTCCCCCAAAACCATGCAGACAGATCAACGGCCGCTCACCCTCCTCACTGTCAAGGTAGCGGATCGTCAACCCTTCCCAATCTAGGCTACGATTGATCGTCAATGGATCTGGAGCCTCATCTGCCGCTGCTGCCGCTGCTGCCGCCTGGGCTTCGACAATATAACCTTCCAACTCCGCCTCATCAACCTCCCCCTGGGTGATCACTCCAAGTAGGGCTGAAACCGGTAATACTTCTCCGGGTTGGGCAACAATTCTGTAGAGCACCCCTTCCCCGGGAGATTCGAGCACATTGGCGATCTTGTCGGTCTCAATCTCGACGAGTTCCTGTCCCTTCTCGACTTCTTCTCCTTCTTCGACAACCCAGTCGTTGACGGTCCCCTTGACCATTGACAGGCCCCACTTCGGCATTGTCACCTTGATCATCTCTCCCATTTTCCTGCTCCTCTCCTCGGGGTGAATACGGTGGGCAGATTAACTTTCAAACTGACCCTAAAGTCAGAGTCGTCCAGTTGGATCTGCTAAAAATCTAGCTCTTTCAAAAAACATCTGTTCTACAGAACCTGGAGACACCAGACGATGCCTCCATAACTCTGCCAATCAAGAAATAAAAAACTACTTCAAAGCCCTGACAGCCTCAGCGATCTTTTCTGGACTTGGAATGTAGAGATCCTCCAATACATCCGAAAACGGCGGCGGACAGTGCGGTGCCGTCACCATCTTCACTGGACCCCTCAACGAACCAAAGGCCTGCTCCGTCACCTGAGCACTAATGTCCGCTGCCATGCTGCAGCGTGGGTTCGACTCATCCACCACCACCAAGCGACCCGTGTTCTCCACGCTCTCGATGATCGTCTCCAAATCCAACGGTGAGGTTGTCCTTGGATCAATCACCTCACACTGGATCCCTTCCTTGGCCAACGCCGATGCTGCTTCCATCGCCTTGTGGACCATCATCCCCATCGCCACTACCGTCACATCTCCCCCTTCCCGTACTACGTTGGCCTCATTGAACGGAATCGCATACGATCCCTCTGGTACATCTCCCTTGAGACCATAGAGCGACTTGTGCTCACAGAAAATCACCGGGTCATTGTCCCGGATCGACTGGATCATCAACCCCTTGGCATCATACGGATTCGATGGAATCACCACCTTCAAACCAGGAATATGCGTGAAGACCGGATACAAGCACTGTGAGTGCTGAGAAGCTGCTCGTAAACCTGCCCCAATCATCGTACGTACCACTAGCGGCGTCTCCGCCTTGCCACCAAACATGTACTTGAACTTCGCTGCCTGGTTGAAGATCTGATCAAAACAAACCCCCATGAAGTCGATGAACATCAACTCCGCCACCGGCCGCATTCCACAGGCCGCCGCTCCCGCTGCTGCCCCAATGAAGGCCGACTCCGTGATCGGCGTGTCCATGATTCGATCCCCCACCTGGGCATGCAGACCCTTGGTCACCCCAAGCACCCCACCCCAGGCATCAATCTCTCCTTCGGCTCCCATCCCACCAACATTGTCCTCGCCCATCGCAATCACTGTCTCATCGCGAGCCATCTCCTGGGCCAACGCCTCGTTGATTGCGTCCTTGAATGTTAACTCTCTGGCCATGTCTTGTTCTCCTTTATATTGCCGTTCATCGTTCAGGGATAGCTTACGTAGACGTCGGTCATCAGGTCGGCCGAGGTCGGCTTCGCTGAAGACTTCGCATGCGCTACCGAGGCTTCAATCTCTGCAGCCACTTCCTTGTCGATGGCATCCAGCTGCGCCTGGGTCAATAGCCCCTGCTCGGTCACTCGCTTGCTGAAGAGCATCAGACAGTCCTTACTCTCCTTGACCTTCTTGACCTCATCCACCCCACGGTAGGTCTGGGCATCCCCTTCAAAGTGACCATAGTAGCGGTTGAGCTTGCACTCAATCAGCGTCGGACCTCCCCCTTCACGGGCCCGCTTGATCGCTTCACCAGCCACCTCATAGACTGCAAAAAAGTCGTGACCATCGACCACAACCCCTGGCATCCCAAAGGCTGCCGCACGGTCAGCGATGTTCTCACAGGAGACGGACCACTTGCTGCCGGTTGACTCGGCATAGCCATTGTTCTCGGCCACAAAGATGCAGGGCAGGTTCCAGACAGTAGCCAGGTTCAAGGACTCCAGCGTTGTCCCTTGGTTGGAGCCACCATCGCCAACAAAAGCGATCGCCACCCCGCCGTTCTTGCGGAACTTGGCAGCCAGGCCAGCACCACAGATCAGTGGAGGCCCTGCGCCAACAATCCCGTTGGCCCCCATCATCCCTTTCTCCAAGTCAGCAATGTGCATCGATCCACCTTTGCCAGCACAGGTGCCATTGCGGCGACCGTAGATCTCCGACATCATCCCTTTGATCTCTACACCCTTGGCGATGCAGTGTCCGTGACCACGGTGGGTACTGGCGATGCGGTCTTCATCGTTGAGGTGCATGCAGAAGCCAACGGCAGAAGCCTCCTCGCCAGCGTACAGGTGGACGAAGCCCGGAATCTCTCCCGTGGCAAACTCGTCGTGGACGCGGTCCTCAAAGGCTCGGATTTGACGCATCTTTCGATACGCCTGAAGTAGTTGTGCTTCGTTTAAGTTCATATCTTACCCCCTTGGTGTTATTAGATGACTACAGGTATCGGTGCAAAGTGAAGTGTTGAATTCATTAAGAGCAAATATTAAAGATCTGATCGTCTGATGATATCAAATTTTCAAAAATATTTGCGTCCTGAAAAATTCGGCGTGATTATGGTGCAGGGCCTTGCCAAAAATCAACACTGAATTTTGAGTGCCAGGGATTTTGCAATAACTAATTCAAACAGATTCTTGATTAATCTTCTTTGTGGAGTGTCTAAACATGCCTGATTTAGCTGAGGACAGCATCAATTGGTTCGAGATGAAAGGTATTGCTGTTCGACTACAGGGCAGAATTGTTTTGGAAAAAGTTGATTGGTCGTTTGAGAAAAAAGAGCACTGGGCAATCTTGGGTGGAAACGGGGCAGGGAAGTCTACAATCCTGCGGGTTTTGGCGCAACAAATCTCCTATTGTAAGGGAACATTGCGCAGACATCCTGAATTGCAGGGAGTTACTCACCTCGGATGGGTTCACCTCAATCAACCTTTGGGGCTACTTGCGCAGGAGAAACTCAAGGATCGATGGGAAGAATATAGTGGTAGGGTGCAAGAGCAACAAACCATTCGAAGCATGTTCTCTGAGTATATGCTCGCTGAAAAGGAATGTCAGGACTTGCTTCGCCTTATGAAATTGGACTCAAAAGTAGATCGTCCAATTCGTGGACTATCCAATGGGGAATGGCGGAAACTCTTACTCTTTCAATCCCTGATCCTATTCCCAAAGCTATTGATGCTGGATGAACCATTTGATGGTTTGGACAAGACTTCAAGCAAGGATTTTAAATCATTGCTCAGAGAATTGGTTCAACACTCCAAATTATCACTTATTCTTGTTAGTCATCGTCAAGATGAGTTGATCCCAGAAATTACTGATGTGATGGGTTTGCGGAATGGGAAAATGGAATATTCAGGAAGGCGATCTTCTATTCTTACTGAACCAAACTTGAAGAAACTTTACAGAAGTGAAACCAAGGCCTCAGACACCAGGAAATTCCAAAGCGAAATTATTGTTTCTAAATTTAGAAATATTGAAGATTCCTTAATTCCACCCGTTAAAATGGAAAATGTTCATCTCTATTTTCAGGGTCACACTGTCTTTGAAGATTTTTCTTGGACATGGCCACCGGGAGAGCATTGGCAAGTTGCTGGAACAAATGGTTCGGGGAAGTCATCTCTTGTGAAGTTGATAGTAGGGGAGCACCTTCAAGCTTACAGCAACAAGGTTTGGATTTTTGGAAAACGTAGGGGTTCTGGGGAGAACATTTGGGATCTGCGCAAACGAATTGGGGTGGTCACTCCCGAACTACAGATGAACTATCGTAAAAAAATTACTGGCCGGAAAGTTGTTTACTCGGGTTTTAATGACTCAATTGGCTATTATGGAGCTATTTCGGAACAACAAAAAGAGACTGCTGAGAATTGGTTAAACCAATTTGATCTTTTCGAAATTGCGGAAAATTCCTTTTTGAACATGTCCTATGGCCAACAACGGTTGTTTTTATTGGCCCGTGCTATGGTCAAATCCCCGGAAATTCTATTACTTGATGAACCCTGCCAAGGACTTGATCCTTATCAAAGATCAGAATTAATTAATAAGATCAATTTATTGGGAAAATCAAAGGCTACCCAAATTCTTTACATCAGCCATCAGGTTGAGGACAAGTTAGACTGTATTGGTGCAACAATTTTTTTACCTGATGGAAGAATCGAAAGGAATTTGTCAGCTTTTCGGAAATTTTAGTTTCATAATAGTGACAAATTTAGCTAATTTTGTCTTGACTGACAGCCAGACTCGTTATTACAACTTAAGAAAATGAGACCTAATGATTTAAATTAGCCATAATCATAAAAATGAATTCAAAAGTTGATCGCCCAGAAAAATTTGATGAATCGGTCTCACATATTCCAATTGAAACTTGGTTTCAACTCTTACAAATGGGGAGTTGGAAATTAAACCTCCGCACCAAAAAACTCATTTGTTCCCCTGAAACCCTTGATCTCCTTGGCTTCCCGAAAAGTCATCAGATAACTTTGGACGTATGGCTGAAACTGGTTCATTCAGACGACCTCCAGCAATTCAAGCAATTTATGCAACCGGAAGAGGGATCTTCAAAGAGAGAGTTGGACTTTCAGATTTATCATCCTAAGAAATCAATCATCTGGCTCCGTGCAGTTGCTGAATTGAGCTTCGATCTGGAAGCAAAACCCTTTGAATTCCTTGGGGTTGTTTCTGATATTACTGCTCAGAAAGAAAAGGTACTTAAAGTTAATGATTCACTGCGTGAAGAATTAACCTGCGCGCGCAGAGCTATAAAATCATCAAACAGATTAGCAACGATTGGAGAAGCCACTGCATCCTTGGCGCACGAACTTAAGACACCATTGAGTGTTTTAATGACACAACTGCAGAATCTGAATATCCTGCAACAACTTAACAGACTGGGAGAAAAGGAACTTGATGAGCATATTTTATCAATGACAACTGTCACTGAGGGATTACTCAATAGGTTGAGGCTGATGCAAGAAATGACTCATGCTGGAAAACCTGGATTGAGACCTTGCGGTGCGAGTGAAGTTCTGAAGGGTGTTAAATCTTTGATTGGACCTACCCTAGAAGACAGGGGAATCAAAATGATGGTAGATTTGCCCGAGCAGTTACCATTGATCAGGACAAACAGGAGCCAACTTGAGCAGGTCCTTCTAATTCTCTGCAACAATGCGGTTGACGCACTGAAGCATGCACCCAAGCCGTGTCTGGTATTGAATTTCAATATCGAAGAACAATTCGCAAAAATAGAAGTCATAGATAATGGCCATGGCATGAATGAAACCACCATATCCAATATTTTCAGCCCATTCTTTACAACAAAAAAACGAGGTCAAGGAACAGGACTCGGCCTTTCAATCGCCAAGAAAATCATAGAAGAACACAATGGACAAATATCTGTTAAAAGTTCACTCAGGTTGGGAACCACTTTCACCATCAGATTACGCTTAGCAGAAAAAATACCTTGGAAAGTGGCGCGCTAACCATACCACCCGGTTGAATCATCCCTTCTCTCAAAAATCCTCCACACCTTGGTTTTCAGAACCATCGAAACATTCCAATTATTCCAGCTGAAGCGTAAAATAATTGGAGTATCAAGATCCCACGATGGCCTCCCCAATAAGCCCAGACGCCAATCAAGAATGAAGAAATCAACAATAATGCAAACCCAACGAATTCAGCACCAATATTCAAAGCCACCAAAAGCGAATACAAAATTGCGGTGATCACACCAAACCATTCGAAGAGTTTTGATCGATCCATTTTTTTAAACCTTAAATTTTTGTGATGACTTCAAGCAAACTTCTACAGGATTGATTAATTTAGATAGGCCCCTACCGCTACGGATTTCTTTTAGGTAACCCTTTTCCCTGCCAAAGCACTTGCCCCAATAAAGCCAATCTGGCAACGTGAACTAATCGAGCTTAAACAGAGCAACTTACAATTTCCCAATCTCAAGCTAGGACAAAATGGGGCTGCTGATAAATGGACAATGGCATGACCAATGGTACGAAACAAAATCCAACAAGGGTCACTTCATTAGGGAGGATGCCCAATTTCGAAACTGGGTTACTAGTGATGGAAGACCCAGTCCCAACAGAACAAAAGGTTTTTCAGCGCAGGCAGGAAGGTATCATCTTTACGTTTCAGGTGCATGTCCTTGGGCACATCGAACATTGATTTTTCGACAATTAAAACACCTAGAGGAATTGATTGGGGTTTCAGTGGTTCATCCACATATGCTTCAAAGTGGTTGGGAGTTTCGGAAAGCAGCTGAAGATTATAGATTTATGGATCATCTATATGGATTGCCTTACTTGCACAGTCTATATACGAAATGTGATCCTGAATATACCGGGCGGGTCACCGTCCCAGTTTTATGGGATAAAGAGACCCAGCAGATTATCAGCAACGAATCCTCTGAAATTATTCGAATGTTCAACTCTTCTTTCAATGAGTTGACAGGAAATCATGAGGACTACTACCCGATTGAGAATCAACAAGAAATCGATGAGTGGAATGATTTAATTTATAGAACTTTAAATAACGGAGTCTACAGGTGTGGATTTGCTACCACTCAGACTGCTTATGCAGAGTCCTTCGTTGAACTTTTTGAAACACTCGACCGCATTGAAGAGCACTTGGCTGACAATACTTATCTTTGTGGAAGCAAACTAACTGAAGCTGACTGGCGCTTATTCCCTACACTGATCAGATTTGATCCTGTCTATCACGGCCATTTCAAATGCAACCAACGCAGGATAAAAGACTATCCACGTTTGTTTGGCTACACTCGAAGATTATTACATTACCCTGGAATTTTTGAGACAGTAGACCTCTGGCAAATTCAACAACACTATTACTTCAGTCATGAAACAATCAATCCCAGTCGAGTAGTACCGCTCGGTCCAGATATGCAAGCCTATGCTAAGCCCACAGTAGATGAGTCTGCAGCTTCAGAAGGAAACCCTAGCCAGTAATCTCTGCAAAATGAAGAATCAATTTAATTTATTGAAAAAAATCTTAAATTCCGTGATCCCTTCGATCGCTATTGCTTGTGCCATAACAGCCATCTTTGCTGAAGAAAATGTATTTGCTAAGTCAACCGACTGTGACTTCCGCCAATCACAATTGCAGCAATCGATGCCTCCAAGGGGAAAACGTTTGGTGTTAAATGCCTTGGAAGAGTGGCCACAGGAAATAGCGGGAAGAGGTACCGATACTGAGGAGGCAATTCGAAGGGCACAGGAACGAATTGCCGAAGCTATTTTTCTCAGAGTCGAGTCAATAACTAGCAATCAGATGAAACTGAAGCTCAACGATGGCGATGAGAATTTCATAGAAGAATCGACTCAACGAATCCGCACCTCTAGTAGAATCGATATACCACTTCCACCACCAGAGATCTTACGTTGCACTGATGAAACAATTTTAGTGATCTACCCACTGACGATTGGCCAGTTAGCCGAACCTTCGGTTCAATACTCAAAGGATGTAGCAGCTCTAATGGACAAAGCTTCCAAAGCATCATCCGGCCAAACCCTACTTGAACGATTATTTGGCCAATCCGGTCCTGATGCAGTTGATTTCAGTCGACTCTTAAGAGCATATCGTAGCGCATTGCTGGTTGAACAGCGATCACGGTATAGTGATGCTGCGCTGCAGCTAGCCAAATTAAAAAGCATACCCGCCAGCAGTGAAATTCGCAGTGAATTGGATCCGCTACTTTCAAAATTGAATCTAACCTACAGTCCTAATCCAGTTCGCTTAATTCCAGCCTCCAGTTATGCAAGTTATCGCTTTGAGAGCCCTCTGCAATTAGATTTAACTTTCAAAGAGGAACCGCTTCCCGATGTTCCTTTGAGACTCAGATTCACATCCAGAAAAAGAGAGTTTGAACAACTGAACACTATTTCAACAAGTGGAAATCTTCGCTTCAGTGAGATTCCTATTCAGGTAACTCAAGGCGGAAAAGGACTTAAGCAACAATCCCAATTGGATAAAACCTGCCCATCTATGTTGAATGTCCAATTGGATTTGGGACCCGAGGCCCAAACACAGCTAGAGTTGGCAAACATTGAACTAGATTGCGTTCCCCTATCTAAGCTGGAATTCAATAAATCAGCTCGGATCAATACTATGGATGCATGGAAGAATTACCTAAAGCGTTTTCCTGATTCTCCTCAACAGATTAAAGCAGTTCAAGGGTTGGCTAGGATACAGCTTATCTTAGTAGAAGATCAATTAGCAGAGAAGGAGTTCAAGAAAAAAGAGTTGATGGCACTTCGTGAGTATCAGATGGGTGCAACTTTAAACGAAAAAGTTGAAGACACCATTAACCGTCTGAGCGGAGAAATTGAGGAACTAACAGCAATTCTTTTGGACGACCCTTTGGCTGAGGACATCTTTGTGTTGGAAATGAGAAGCGTGGCTAATCCGCGTTTTTACATTCATCCTGAATTACGAATTGCAACAGACGAAGGTCGTGAAGAGCGCTTCAGTCTGAGGCGTCTGGTCTTGGGAATGGGCCAAGAAGAGGGAGCATTTGGGGGCCTCATTGACCTTCGTTATGACCCAGCATGGAAGCAGCCAGTCAGGGAGCTTCAATTCAGTGGTCAATTTAGGGCATGGGGAAACCGAAGTACTCCATTGGGCCTAGCCCTTGGGGGAACTTACCTGAGCTATGCCGAAGACTATGAACTCCTGAGCGAAGGTCCCGACAAGGGAGTTGAAAAAGATGGTGAAAGTAAATTTTCACCAATCGTTGATGAATGGGAGATCTACGCAGTTGGAATTGTAAAATTTCCCAGCAGAAATAGTTTCATCCATGTTTTTCTGGGTTCAACACAAATTCAGGGAGCAGTTCAGTATTTCCTGAAAGCTCCAAGCTTTGCGTTAATCTCGGAAGCTAAATGGAGATACAAGGATTACAAGATTGATCCTCGCCCCACTGACTCGACTGTCAACAACGATTTAAAGGAGCGCGAAGAACAGGCTGAACTCCAACAACGTGATTTTCGTTTTGGATTCAAGTTTGGCAATACCATCGCTAACCGAGTCAATGTACAAACTCGTGTCTGGTACAGCACCCAAGAAGAAAAACTTTTGCTTGGCATTGGATCAAGTTTCTAAAATCAGAATATGTGACGGTCAGTGGGATCAAAAAGATAATTTCAATTCTGGAAAATCAAGGATCGATACCTTTAAAATCCTGAATAATTGATCCTGAAAATTAAATCGGTCTATCAATCATAATTTTATACATAGTCTCTATGCCCCGCTTTAATGCTAATTTGTCAATGATGTTCCATGAACATGATTTTCTTGATCGTTTTGGAGCTGCAGCAAACGCAGGTTTCCAGGGAGTTGAGTTTCTCTTTCCCTACGCATATTCACCTTCTGATCTAAAAGAAGCCCTTGAAGCGAATCAATTAACTCAAGTGCTCTTTAATCTTCCTCCAGGAGATTGGGAGAAAGGGGATAGAGGAATGTGTTGTCATCCAAATCGTCAAAACGAATTTCGTGAAAGTGTTGAGATCGCTCTTGAATACGCTAAAGGTCTTGGATGCCAGCAAATTCATGCTATGGCTGGTATCAAGCCAAAAGATGTTCCTTGGGAAGCTCTTATAGAAACCTATGCAGAAAATCTCAAATACGCTTCTCAACTTTGTGAACAAAATAATGTTAGATTGCTGATTGAAGCAATCAATTCTCGAGACATGCCTGGATATTTCTTGAACAAATCTGCTCAAGCAATCTCAGTGATTGAGAAAGTGGCGTCTGCGAATCTTTGGTTTCAGTATGATATTTACCACATGCAAATCATGGAAGGAGATTTGTCACCCACAATCACTGAACTCCTTTCCAGGATCGCTCACTTTCAAATTGCTGATACTCCAGGGCGTCATGAACCAGGCACTGGTGAAATCAACTACCCATTCCTCTTTTCAAAACTTGATGAACTGGGATATGAAGGTTGGGTTGGTTGCGAATATAGGCCGATCTCAGGAACTCTTGAGGGACTGAGTTGGTTATCATGTTGGTTGAGCAAATGAATAATTTCAAAGTTCAAACTGATTCCTTGATCTATACGAGATGAAAAATGAGTTCCCTTCCTAAGATTCTAGATCAAACGTTACGGGCAGCTCTTCAACGCTCTCAACCCAAAATTTGCCTACCGGGGTACTTAAAAGAAATTCAAGAAACAGAAAAATTGCCAGAGCGGATCATAGTTTTGGGAGCCGGAAAGGCATCAGCCGAGATGGCCAATTCGTTGGAAGATCATTGGCATGGAAAAGATTGGGGAGCAAAATTGTGTGGTCTGGTGCTGACACGCTATGGCTATGGAGTGCCGTGTAAATCCATTGAAATTGTCGAAGCAGCTCATCCAGTACCCGACGAAACTGGCCTAATCACAGCTCAAAGAATTCTGAATCTAGCTAAATCTGCTACTGATCAAGATTTGGTAATCTGCCTGATATCTGGTGGTGGTTCTGCTTTGTTGGCTCTACCTTGTAAGGGTCTTACCCTTCAAGACAAACAAGCACTCAACAGATCTCTTCTCAATTCTGGGGCAACGATTGGAGAAATGAATTGCGTACGCAAACATCTTTCTGCAATCAAAGGTGGGCGTCTCGCTCGAGCAGTTCAGCCTGCAAGACTCTGGACTCTCGCAATCTCAGATGTTCCCGGAGACGATCTCTCTGTAATTGCTTCTGGCCCAACTGTTCCAGACCCTACTACTTTTTCAGATGCACTAGAGATTTTAAGAAGGTATCGAATACAACCAACCCCGGCAATTCAAGCGCTTTTGGAAGCAGCTCAGGAGGAAACTCCAAAACCTGGGGAAAACATTTTTTCAAGGAATCAAGTAAGGTTGGTTGCCACCCCGCAATTGATGCTCGAAGCTGCTGCAAAAGAAGCTGAGCAGCTTGGGATTACCCCAATCATCTTAAGCGATCGCATTGAGGGTGAAGCCAGGGAGGTAGCCAAGGTTCATGCAGCGATTGCCAAGCAGATCAAGCATCGAGATCAACCAATCAACTCCCCAGCATTGATTTTGTCTGGGGGTGAAACTACTGTGACGGTTCGCGGTAAAGGTAAGGGAGGAAGGAATACGGAGTTTATCTTGTCTTTGCTTGAAGCCTTGCAAGGCGAAGAGGGAATTTCAGCAATTTCTATCGACACTGATGGTATTGATGGCACAGAGGACAACGCTGGTGCTTGGATAGATCAGAACAGCTTTCTAAAAGCAAAACAGTTGAACCTCAAACCAAATGATTTCCTCGCTGATAATGATACCTACAGGTTCTTTCAGCAATTGGGGCAACTTGTATTGACAGGTCCCACAATGACAAATGTGAATGACTTTCGGGCTATCTTCGTTAGTCAGCCGTAAGTCTGGAATTCCATGATGGTTGCTGCTGAGAAATCAAATTATTTTTTGATGAACTGGTTTTGGTGCGTTTCCCTTCAAACATCTGGTTTCTAAGAACAGGCCAAAGTGCTCTTCCGGTATGACTCGATTCACAAGCCATGACTTGCTCAGGGGTTCCAGTGACGACCACCTCTCCTCCGTGAATACCCCCTTCTGGTCCAAGATCAATAATCCAATC
>Ga0209631_10005155_pt1 | contig 13972 bp, 14 predicted proteins | sample COG_08_FD_184752 | JGI IMG/M metagenome (GOLD analysis project Ga0209631, IMG submission 184752) | Pelagic Microbial community sample from North Sea - COGITO 998_met_08 (SPAdes) (version 2) | ecosystem: Environmental > Aquatic > Marine > Neritic zone/Coastal water | place: Helgoland, sampling... | reverse complement strand
TAAGACCCTATGGAAGCCTTCCAGAAGGTCAATCAAATTGCCCCTATCTTTGCTAAACTGCGTTCCTGTGAGGTGGTACTAAGACAGCAAATATCAGATATTCTCGGACAAAGCCGGCGTTCAGAGGCAAATGGCCTCAAGTTAGGTCAATCACACGAAGCAATGATGTTGTTGTCCCAAGGATTTTCCTTGTACAAGCATGAGCAAATGATTGAGAACTGGGGCACCCGGACGGCCACTCAAATGAAGCGACCTTTCAACAGCTTTTAGAGTTGATAGGAGACCTGCCAGTCATGGCCATGACGAAGTCGGTTGACTCATAACGATGCAGACAAAGTAGGCTCAACTTGCCAAATAAACATAGTCAGTGGGGTTCTTTTCGGTCATTGGTCGAAATTGATCGTGTTAACGTTACCGAATCTAATGGATCATAAAGTAAATGCAATCAACAGCAGAAGTGAAGCTAGGCCCCGTTTTGATACGAGTTAACTGGTTCGTCGTCGCCGGTATCGTACTGACTGCTACGGGTTTGATTCGACTTGGCATCTGGCAGCTCGACAGGGCCTCTGAAAAGATGGCGCTTCAGGCGGCAATGCAGCAAGAACAACAAAAAGAAGCCATCAATATAGAAGATATTATTTTTACGAGGGACGGAACCATTCCTAATCTGCACGTCACCCTGGCGGGAGAATACATCAACGACAAGAGTTTTCTTTTGGTGCCACAATCTTACAACGGGCAACTAGGATTTGGCGTCATCACCCCATTCCGATTGCAAAACAGCAATCGAATCGTTCTGGTAGATCGTGGCTGGATAACGGTTGCCTCAGGGGCAAAACTAAATTTTGGACTCGTTGTTGGAGCTCGCCAACTCACGGCCCAAATTCATCTGCAATCCAGTTCACCCGGAGCAGATGAACGACCTGATGCCAGCTCCTGGCCAGTGCAGATCCGTCGCCTGGATGTGGATGTCATATCCGAAATTCTTGGCGAAGATATATTCCCTTACCCTGTGCGCTTGAACGAGGATCAGCCTGGTGTCTTGATTAGACACTGGACAGCTGTCACTGCTAATAGCAACGCCAATATATCCTATGCGATTCAGTGGTTCGTCTTCGCCTCCGCTATTGTCATAGTGAGCCTGTTCACAAGTTCGAATATCGTATCTGTTCTTCGTAAAAAAGAAGCTCCATAGATTGGTTAATCGTAGACTAAGTCAGGTCCACGAAGAACTAAGAGAGACACCACTTCGCATCTGGCTATCCAGCCATGTCACACACATCTCCCATGCCAGACCTGCTTGTTCTTCACGATACATGTGGGGACGAGTGTAGTTTAGAAATGCGTGACCAGCTGCCACTCGAAGCGTCGTCGTGTATTTTTGGTGGCTCGATGTGCTCATTGATGGCCGCATCTTTCTCAAGGTAGGTATCAGAAGAAGGGACATAGGCCTCTGGCGGTTTCTTTCACCCGCAATTCCTACTTACCCCTTACCACAACAGGGTCATGTCCTTCATAAAGCACATTTCCCGAGAATATGTCACCCGTTTTAGGGTAAAATAACGTCTTTTTGAAGGTTGAAGGAGCGAAAGCATGACAACTAGAAGAAAATTTTTAGCAGCAACGGGAGGCCTCGCGCTAATACCTCTAATCAGCAGGCCACTGATGGCCGCTGAAAAAGTGCCACTAGATGACCCGACAGCCAAAGCGTTGAAATATGTGGAAGACGCTTCACTGGCAAGCGGGAGAGTTGACAAGATGGGTGTCGCAGGCGCAGACCAGTTGTGCTCGAATTGTCGATTCTATACTGCACCAAACGATGAGTGGGGTCCGTGTCTTCTTTTTCAGAACAGATTGGTTGCCGGCAATGGTTGGTGTACCGGTTGGGTGCCATCCTAATTAGATAACCGGCACCGGAAGGTGTCGGAATTCCCTGTTTTCAATCTGAATTTAGCAGTGTTCCGAGAGTTGTAAACGATCAATTATCACTGTTACACTCTAGCTAACGTGTCAGTTGTATGAAGTATCATTCCGTTGTTAGCTTAACCATTTATGGAATGATTTAGTTGTATGACACTCCATTTCGTTAATTCGACCAGATTGGAGATAATATGAAGACGCTAAGGCACTATTTTATTAGTGATGATCTTGATGACCTGGATATGCTGGAAGACCAGTTAGAACATGCCGGGATAGATAGACCCCGAATTCATGTGTTAAGCAACGACTCAGTCGGAGTCGCTAACCACATACATCTACATGCCGTTCAATCGATTTTTACCCGTGATGTCGTACATTGCACCTGCATGGGTGCGGTAGCCGGTTTGCTCGGTGTCTGCCTGGTGTTGGGGGTGACTTACGGCTTGGACCTAGCCGACGCTACCATTGGTTGGACACCCTATATTTTCCTGTCCATCGTTGTGATGGGTTTCTGCACCTGGGAAGGCGGCTTCGTTGGTATGCAAAAAACAAACTATCATTTCAAACGATTTGAATCAGCTCTTGAAGATGGCAAACATGTTTTCCTCGTTGACCTGGACCCGAATCAGGAAAGCAGCCTGTCTAGAGTTCTCAAAGATCACCCCAAACTACTTGAAGCAGCAACGGAAGTAGGTAGTCCTCACTGGTTATTGGTATCGCTAGGTTGGTTGGCCGTTTTTATTGATCGAAACCTGTTCAGTAGTGCTCAGCAGAAAACGCGATCGAGCTAAAACGAATAGGCCAGGTAAACATGGTCAATGAGAAGGCAGATAAAAAGCATCATCAGGTAAAAAATTGAATACCTGAACGTCTTCATGGCGGCTCCATCGTGTGCCAGAAGAAGGCGCATTGACCAAACAATAAACACGAAACCGAGTGCAAGCGCGTTCAGCAGATAGATAATCCAGCTCATACCAATCATATACGTAATGACCGTCACGCCAGCCAATAGCAAGGTGTAACCGGCAACATGGGAATATTCACCTTTGAATGTTCTTCTTTACGGTCCAGCGCAAGGGCCCAGAAATGAGGGGGGTCCATGTGAAGATAATCATGACGAGTAATACACCGCCAGCATCAATCTGATTAGTGACGGCTGTCCAACCAAACAATGGCGGTGCTGTGCCGAACAACCCACCAACAACAATATTCTGCGGAGTTGCGCGTTTTAGGTAAGCGGAGTAGACGACCCCGTAACCAATCCAGGATCCGAGTTCAGCCACGCAGTCAGCGGATTGACCAATAATGCAATAATCGACATGCCAGCGATTCCAGTGACTGCCGAAAATAAGATGCCCGATTTGACACTCACTCGACCCTGAGCAATCGGCTGCCGTGAGGTTCTTGCCATATTGATGTCGATTTGTGCATCGATGATGTGAATGACGCTGGCTGCGGAACCCACGACCAGTGCTATGCCGAGATTAGTGAAAAGTAATAAGTCCAAGGCGATGAACGAGTCAGTGGCGAGAAATATTCCAACGGTTTCACAAAGGCGCTTCAGCAGGACTACACGCGGTTTACAAAGCTCCAGGTAGCGCGCCAGGAACTAGCGGACAAGTCGTTAGCGCTGTGCGCTTGCAGATCCTCGCTGGGCATCGAACGTTATTGCGAGAAGAACAATAGACGGGTGAAAAAAGTATACTCCGCCTCGATTGCCATCAGACCAATCAACACCAGGAGGCATAGCGGTGGACAAAGTATCGCGTAGGCCAGAGCAAGCCGCTCCCAGGCCATATGCATGAAGATCGCAACGATGAATCCCGCTTTTAAAAACATGAAGAGAAGAATTAGTCCCCATCTGAGGTAGCTCTCAAACCCCATGATGTCAACCAAATACGATAGAGTACTCAGCACAAACAATAGAATCCAAATCTTCAAGTAGATGCTTATTGGGTGCTGTTGACCTTCTGCTGTTGCTTCCATAGACGTCACCAAAGATAAAAGAACGCGAAAATAAAGACCCAGACCAGGTCAACGAAATGCCAATACAGGCCAGCTATCTCGACTGCTTCGTAATTGTTTGACTTGTCATAGTCTCCCCGATAAACCTTGAAGGCGATAATACCGAGATAAATCACCCCCCCAGTGACATGCAGACCGTGAAAACCGGTGATCATAAAAAAGGTGGCGCCAAATTGGTCTGCTCCGAAGGGATTTCCCCAGGGACGGACACCATCTTCAATCAATTTTGTCCACTCGAACGCTTGCATTCCAACAAAACTTACGCCAAATGCCGCTGTAGCAAGCATCAATATCGCAGTTTTAACCCGATCTTTGCGATAGCCGAAGTTCACTGCCATCGCCATCGTGCCGCTGCTGGTAATCAGAATAAAAGTCATGATGGCAATTAGAATCAATGGCATGTGATTGCCAAAGATCGTCAGCGCGAATACTTCGCTCGGGTTGGGCCAGGGTACCGTTGTCGACATCCTGACATTCATGTAGGACGTCAAAAAGCAGCTGAAAATAAATGTGTCACTGAGCAGGAAAATCCACATCATGGCTTTTCCCCAGGGAACGTGGAATGCTTCTTTATCTGCCGACCAATCATCGACGATACCAGGCATGCCCTCAGCTAATACCGCACCTGTAGTACTCCCAATATCACTCATATCGAAATCCCTTGTTTTAGAGAAGCGCTATGTGGACAACAGCATCCCAAATAATACAATCCATACACCCAGCAGATAGTGCCAATAGGTCCTGCAGAGTTCCACGCTCAATCGAACTTCCTCGAGCTCAACACCCGCCAATACCCGCAGTGTTGTTCTTGACCAGACCCACAAACCACCCAGCAGGTGTAATGCGTGCAAACCGGTGAAAAGATAAAAGAACGCGTTGGCTGGATTCGAATTGAGGTAATACCCCTCATCGTTGAGCTGGCCCCACGCCATTAACTGTCCATAAATAAAAGTAAAAGTGAACAATCCGGTCGCGAAGAGTGAAACCTGAACCGCACGAAGATTGTTTGAAGCAGCTGCCTTTGAACACCAATGAATGGCGCCACTACCTAGAACCAAAAGCCCGGTATTAATCCAGAGCACCTCTGGTTTCATTACCGGACTCCAATCGGGCAACTCCATGCGCAAAAAATAGGCACTGATGAACAAGGCGAAAACGCTGGTAACGACTGCGAGGAAAAACATAAGGCCTGTTTTGGCTGCCGATGAAATCCTGTCGATCTCTTCTCGCGTATCTGCCTTTGGCCCCACCTCGGCCCATGGTTTATCAAGGACACGCTGGCGCCAAAGCCACCAATAAGCGAAGCCGACCATCGCAAAAATAAACAGGACTATAGTGATCATCGTTAACTCGCCGCCTTGTCCACTTCAGATTCCGGGACGTTTTGCGGAATAAAGTCCTCCTCAGCGCCAGGCACGCTATAGTCATATGCCCAACGATGTACTACTGGCAATTCTGGTCCCCAGTTGCCGTGAATAGGCGGAGTATCTGGCGTCTGCCATTCGAGTGTTGTAGCACCCCAAGGGTTTGATCCAGCTTGCTTGCCCTTAAACAGGCTCCATATCATGTTATAGAAGAAAATAATTTGTACTACGGCAACAAATAGTGCGGATATAGTGATAGCCGTGTTTAAATCCAGTGCTGATTGAGGAATAAAATCGATTCCTTCGTAAGCGAAATAACGTCTGGGAACCCCCAAAAAGCCAAGATAGTGCATCGGCAGGTAAATCGAATAGGTGCCGAGGAAGGTCAGCCAGAAATGAGCTTTCCCGAGCGTGGCATCAAACATCTTGCCGGTGATTTTGGGATACCAATGATAGATCGCACCAAAGACAACTAATATTGGAGACACGCCCATCACCATATGGAAGTGGGCAACGACAAAGTAGGTATCTGACAAGGGCAAATCGACCACAACGTTACCCAGGAATATACCGGTTAAACCGCCATGTATGAAGGTGAAAATAAATCCAATGGCGAACAACATCGGGGTATTCAAATGAATATTTCCACGCCATAACGTCAGTACCCAGTTGTAAACCTTTATGGCGGTTGGCACTGCAATGATCAGCGTCGTGGTGGCGAAAAAGAAACCAAAGTATGGGTTCATGCCGCTCACGTACATGTGATGCGCCCAGACGACAAAGCTTAATCCACCAATACCGACAATAGCCCAGACCATCATCCGATAGCCGAAGATATTCTTTCTTGCGTGCGTGCTCAACAGGTCTGAAACGATACCGAATGCGGGCAGCGCCACAATATAAACTTCCGGATGACCGAAAAACCAGAACAGATGCTGGAAAAGAACCGGACTGCCGCCATCATAACTAGTTTGCTCCCCCATGGAGACCATTGCAGGCATAAAGAAGCTAGTGCCAAGCACTCGATCCAAGGTCATCATGATGGCGCTGACCAGTAATGCGGGAAAAGCGAGAAGGCCCAAAACTGTAGCCGTGAAAATACCCCAAACTGACAAGGGCATACGCATCAGTGTCATGCCCCTGGTTCGGGCCTGGAGAACAGTCGTCACATAGTTCAGACCGCCCATCGTGAACGCGATGATAAAGACAAACAGGGAAAGCAACATCAGTATGATGCCCCATTCAGCTCCCGGTGTTCCGAACATGATCGCCTGTGGTGGATAGAGCGTCCAACCAGCACCGGTTGGACCACCGGTAACAAAGAAACTGGACATCAGTATGATCACCGACAGCAGATAAACCCAATAACTGAGCATGTTCAGGTATGGGAAGACCATGTCCCGCGCACCGACCATTAGCGGGATGAGATAGTTACCGAACCCCCCCAGAAACAGTGCGGTCAAAAGATAGATCACCATGATCATGCCATGCATGGTGACAAACTGATAATACTCACTGGGTTGGATAAAGGAAAATGTGTCTGGAAACCCGAGTTGCAGGCGCATAATTCCAGACAAAACCAAGGCCACAACCCCCACCGCAATGGCCGTTATGCCGTACTGAATGGCAATAACCTTGTGGTCCTGACTCCAGACGTATTTCGTGATAAAACTGTGCGGGTGCGAAAGTGCCTGCTCCCTATCTGCCAACGCAACATGCGCCATGTCTAATCCTCCCCACCCTGCATCGCTGCATCTGCTATCTGGTTTTGATCAACCGCTGGTTCCAATGTGTTGATGTAGGCGACCACATCATCAATGTCTTTTTCGGTTCTCAACATGCGCGACATACTTCGCATTTGAGGTCCAAACAAATCCTCCCGATGAACGCCACGAACTCCGCCGATGAAGTTCTGCAACTGTCGCTTCACATACCAATCCTCCTGGCCCCGCAGCCGCGGCGAATTGGTCGCGTAGTTACCTTCGCCATTCACACCATGACAGGTTCCGCAGGTTTGATAGAGATGCTGACCTCGCTCTACATCTCCGGAAAGAGAAGTATCAACCGAATGTTCCGGTAAGGTGCTGATGTAAGCCGCCATGTTTCTAATAGCCGCCTCGTCTGCAAGCACCGCAGCCATCGGTGCCATCTGCTTACCGTAAACATCGTCCTCATGCGCACCACGGACGCCGTTTTTGAAGTTGCGAAGTTGGGTCTCGAGGTACCAACTCTCTTGACCGCTGAGCTTGGGTGAATTAAGGGCAACGATACCCTCGCCCTGCGAACCGTGGCAGGTCGCGCACACCGGATAGGTCGCCTGACCTATTAGTGGGTCACCTGCTTTGATGGCAGACATCTCTTTAAAAGTCATCAGGCCGTCACGCCAGGCGTCGTAATCTTCCTGAGTGTCGACAACCACTCGTCCACGCATCGCAAAATGCCCGAGACCACAGAGTTCTTCACAAAGAATGTCGAAGGTACCTGTCCTGGTCGGGGTTAACCACAAATAGGTAACTAGTCCAGGGACAAGGTCCATTTTCACGCGAAATTCAGCGACCGCGAAATCATGCAAAACATCTTTTGACCGGAGCAGCATTTTAACGGGCTTATCAATCGGCAGGTGCATGACGTTACTCATGACGATCAGGTCATCCTGGCCGTTAGGGTCGGCGGGGTCTACACCCAGCGGGTTATCAATATTGACGAGGGCGGAGGATGAAGAGCCAAGTTTGCCGTCATCACCCGGCAGGCGAAAAGTCCAGCGCCACTGTTCCCCAATTACCTCAAACTCCCAGGCATCCTCTGGAACATTGACGAAATCATTCCAGACCCATAACCCTGGCGCCAGCATAGCTGCGACGCCAATAGCGGTCAGTCCGGTTAACCAGATTTCAAGTTTTGTGTTTTCAGGTTCGTATTGGGCTCTTTCGCTATCAGGACCACGGTTTCGGTAGCGCACCACCGCATAAGCCATGAACAAATTGACAGCAATAAATACTGCACCTGTCACCCAAAAGGTAATATCGATCGTGAGGTCGATTGCTTGCCAGTTTGAAGCAATCGGAGTGAACCACCAAGGACTGAGGAAATGAAACGCTATTGAGCCGACAACTAACAGCACAAGGGCAACAGCTATAATCATACTTTCTCCTCTCCGGTACGGTTCGAAAAACGAGCTATGTATTTGGTTCTTTATTTCTTTGTTTTCTTATCTCTGTACTCTTAATTGATGCAACGAATAGTAGATGGAACAACAGGCAGTTACAGCGGTAATTTTTCGATAAACCACCTATTCGGTTGGACGCTACCTTTGAACCGGTTGAAAGTCAACCCAATATTATCCTAGACAATGATTCAAACCACCCTCAAATAACTTGCATTTTGGTAAGGACAGCACTAAAGAATTGGCGTTAAAACTGGACCGTTTAAAGTGTTCAGAAAGTCTTCGAGTTGTCGAAGCTCCAAATCATTGAGCCCCAGTGGTTCCGCCTCATTGTGGCCGATCATGGCTTCAGGAGCCCGATTGTAATGATCCAGAACCTCGCTCAATTGCTTCATCTGCCCTTTGTGCATATATGGCGCGGTGCCTTCCAGGTTTCGCAACGAGGGAGTACGCATCGCACCAATCAAGTCGACACCAGAGCGCATGAAACGCAGTTCAGCACAATCGTTAACTGCGCTGTCGCTATACCTACCGGCACAATTGAAAGGATCAGCCCGGACAAGCCGCTCGCCTTCAACTCTGCCTTTATCGGGTATCTCTCCGGCTGAATTAACCAGCCCTGTATTATGAAACTCATTGTTGGTCAGAAGGGGGCCGTTGTGACAATTGATGCAACCCGCCTCTCCAATAAATAGCCGAAGGCCCATTTTCTCATTGGGCGAAAACAAACTTTCCTGTGTAGAGGCATCGTTAATCAACTCAGTTTCGACGTAATGATCGAACCTAGATGGTTGAGGCACCAACAACATTTCGTAAGCGGCGATGCTTTTACCAAGATTTGTAAACGCGCGAGTAATGCTTTCTTGGTCCGCGGCTGCCATTGCCTGCCAGGCCTTGTTCCACTCAGGGTTGTCCCCAGGTGCGGCATTGGCGGGAAACCGAACTGGATCAGAAATATCAGGCAGGTCACCGAATAGTTCCTGATACATGGGGCGATATACTTCGTCACCGGCTATGAAGCGGATGTAGGCCATTCGATTTCCGCCATGCTCGTCTTCGTGTTCAAGGGGTTCCAGGGCCTGTGCCCACAAACTGTCTTTACGTCCATCCCAATAGAACCATGGGCTATAGGCAGTACCGACAATGCTTGGCGTATTTCGCTGAGCCTCTCCGATCGCAAAGCCCTTAGCCATGCCGTCGGAAAAATGCCTTGATGGTTGGTGGCAGATCGCACATGAAACTAGCCCATTGACACTCAGTCGGGGATCGAAAAACAACTTGTGTCCCAGCTTTGCAGCGTTGATATTGGTCGCCACCGCGTTGGAACTATCGATTGGCGGCTGACTCAGGTTTCCAATCCACAGCGATTTCAGGGTTTTTTCCTCATCTGGCGTCCAGGGCTGGTCGGACGGATCGTCCAGTAAAAAATAACCTGCGCTCAATAGAATGCCGACAGCAATCAGCGCCATCAATCGGTCTGAATTGCTCACCTCACAAATCCAGAGAGACCATAAGAGTATCGGTTTTAGCGCCAGCCTTAATGTTAAAACTCATTTCCCAACGCCCTGACATATGAAACCTCAATCCTTCCACCAGATACTCGCAATCATTTGCTCCTGGCCGAACGAGAGGCGCCGTTGGAAACCCGTGATTGTGTTCTGGCATGCCACCAACCACCGTAATTTCAGCCCCTTTGACACACAATCCGTCACCTGTCCGCACAGACATTACCCAGGATTGAATTTGGTTGATGACAATCGGCTTAGGCTGGCTGTCAAATCGCACCTCATAGTGACCAGCAACTGTTGATTGAAAAGCAATATCACCGGCCCCCACCGGTTGCCCCAATGCAGCATGAGATAGAGTGAAATACACCGGTAACCACAGGAGAAGCAGGCCACGGTCGCGGAAATAAGATGCTAGGGTCATGCAGAGCGCTCCCTTCGGGAATCGTAATACAGGGCGGAACCGAGCAACGCGATAGCGAAGCCGACGAAAGGCCAATAGCGATAACCGGTAAATCCAACTTTGAATGGAAATACTGCCACGTAAGTTTCATCAAGCGCCAAGGTCCTGGCTGTGATGATGCCAACATACCAGCCCGGATCTTCAAACTGATGGGTTATTGAGAAAACGTCCGGTTCGCGTTGAGGCGGATGGTAGGCCACGGTGACACTTTCTAGGTCATCAATTTTTTTAATGTCTTTTTCACGCGTGAATTCCCTTTTCCCGGTCAGCTCACGAATAATACGAAATTCTATCATCATTTCCGCCAGGCTATCGTGTTCGTATTCCATCACGAAAACTGCCTCAGACGCTTCGGGCAGAGTTTCGCAAAATTGTTCATGGCCGTAGCTTCCTGGGAGATAGGTTTTAAAGTGGGCTTTCAAGTACCCAATCTCCAGAATGCAGATGTCACCTTCCGGAGTCATGCTGCCGTGCCCCATCGTCTGTTGCGCTAACGCAAGACAAAAAACAAGCAGTGCAGCAGATCGTATATTTTTCGTCATCATTCGATGATAGCACCAACAAGGCTGGCTGTAGATAAGTACTTTAAACCACATTTTTTGAAGATCGGTCGACTATGGTCACTGCTGATGTACAGTCAAATTTACGACCCCCTGACTTGGTGGTCCTTCAGATGGTCAATGACTGCTACGATCCTGATCTGTTGGCTTACAGACTGTTGGGTTGATCGCTGAGAGCCTAATGCCGTGTTAAGGGGCAGGATAATGCTTGGCTAAACTCGTGTAGCGAAGCGAAACAAAGCAAAGCTTTAGAAGCCTCGCCTTGAATGGCTTGTCATGAGTACTTACAACTGATCAAAGTAGTCACCAGAACGATGTCTAAAAAACACATTACAATATTGTAATTCTATTTCCAAAGGCGACGTTTTTATTACATTAAGGTCTGAGTATCGAATCAGCTCGATTCTCGCGACTTCTGGACAGCTGACCCGTCTCTATTGCGGGCTGAAAGATTCATCCAACACGAACAGCTCAACGCCACCAGTAATTTTATCGTTTGCCATAGCTTCCGCAGTCGCAGGGTCATTGAAAATCCTCATGAACTCGTCCACATCATTCGTATCGAATACGCTGAGGACGGACTTGCCATCCGTAGACCCCATGTATGCAATCGACACGCCCTGAAGTTTGAATAGTTCGCCATGGGTTTTAAATTCTTGGCGCCATGTTTCTACGTCCTCGACTTCCGCTCTAACTGCAATCAACATAATTTCACTCCTGATGCTTGATCATTTGATGCCTTGCGCGACTTAAGAATCAGGTCGATATGAATTCAACGTCTGCAAGCTCTAAACATAACGTGATAGCAAACTAGGTTATGCCTGGGTCTGGATACTAGTGCAGCACGCTTACTTGGAAAATTCAGAGCGTGTTGAATTTGATTATCCTCCCTGACCGTGCGCCGCGCTATCCAGATATCGGGTCTGCCATAGATTATCCTGTAACAGAATATTGTCATTCAACTTTTACATGCAAAAAAGTCCCAATTAGGATACTTTTGAGATTCGGAGTAATTGTAATTCACATTTGCAATCCTCGAATAGTCCAAGAATATATTGAAAATAGCGCATGGGACAGAAAACTTCTATTTTTGAACAACTAAAACAGCGTAACGTTTTCCGCGTCGGTGCAATGTATCTGGTTGCTGGCTGGATTTTACTGCAGTTTGGTGAAGTGATGATTGAAATCATGGCGTTGCCACTCTGGATTGGACGCGCATTGGTTGTTCTTCTCGCCCTAGGGTTCCCCTTTGTTGTATTGCTAGCTTGGGTGTTCGATGTGTCAACGCAAGGACTGGTTCGAGCCGACAATGATGATGTGTCAGAACTTGAACGCTTCAAAGCATCACGAATAATAGATACATCAATCATGGTGGTGCTAGTCATTGGACTCGGCATTTCGGTTTATTTTCTTCAGCCGAAAATTGTGCAGACCATCAGTGGGGATGAGGCAGTTAAGCTCAATACCCTGCAACCTGAACAATTGACCGGTATCACGGATCAGCAACGGCAATACCTGCTGATAGGTAATCTTGTTGATTTCACCGGAACATCAGCAATAAGTGGGCAATCGTACGGGCAGGCGATCATTGATGCCGCTAATTGGATAAATGAAAACGGTGGTATCAACGGACAGCTAATAGATCTGGATACGGTCGAGACATCCTACTTGGCCCGTCGAGCCATAAACGCTTACAAAAAATGGCAGATCCAAGATGTACTTGCTATCCAAGGATGGGGTACACAGATTGGATTAGCTTTAAAAGATGAAATATCCAAAGATCAAACCCCCTACTTCTCGGCCAGTTACGCTGCTGAGCTCTCAGACCCAACAGGTAAAGCTGGCCGCGAAGTTTCGCCATACAATTTCTTCTATGGACCCTCTTACTCTGATGCTTGCCGCGGTTTAGTGCAATGGGCTGATACGGATTGGAAAAATAGAAACAGTGTCAACAATCCTCTGACAAGAGCTCCGCGTTATGTCCACATGGGAGATAATCACCCGTACGCTGATGCCCCCAAAGATGCTTGCGCCGAATATGCTCGCGAGCTCGGCTTTGAGGTACTTAAGCCTATTGTATTTTCCTTGATACCAGGCGACTTCTCCGCTCAATGTGATTTATTGAAAAGATCGTCAGCAGACTATGCGTTTCTTGCAAACCTAGATAGGTCTGTTGCCGCACTTTTAGAACAATGCCATGCAATGGATGTAAAGGTGCAGTACATGGCCAATATCTGGGGCTTCGATGAGAGTGTGATGCAATCAGCCGGTGAAGCCGCGAACGGTGTCGTTTGGGTGATGGGTGCGGCCGCTTGGCACGACTCTCCCAAGGGTATGTATACGATCCGGGAGATTTCAAAAATGTCTGATCCCGTAGGGAAAAAATACCGGTCCGTTCATTATATGCGCGGTGTATGCTCGATGTTTTATCTGAAAGAAGCCATGGAACTCGCTGGTCAAACGGGTCCTATCAATGGCGAGACGATTAAAGCAGCGATGTACGCGATTGAGAACTGGGTACCTGAAGGATTGAATGGCGTTTGTCTTCCTGCAACCTGGAAAGCCGACGATCATAGAGGTGTTACGAAAGTATTGGTTTATCAAGCCAGTGTGAATGGTGACACAGGCAGCGCGTCTATTTCAGAATTAATGAAGGCCGGGCGAATTTCTATGGACCGGGTATTTGAAGCTGAAATACAGCGCAGGCCGGAATGGCTTGGTTATTGAGCAAGGTAGCAAAAGTCCAACCTGCCTAGTCAAGCCAATCTCGGATTGCTTTGTTTGTTTACCGAACTATTTTGACTTAATTTGAAAGGCAACATTCCGTGAATAATGACCCTTATCTTTTGATTACCGCTGACACCCACGCTGGTGGAAGTCACGAACATTACAGAGACTATCTAGACCCTAACTATCGGGCACGATTTGATGAATGGCGAGGAGGCTACAAAAACCCATCCCAGGCGCATTAT
>Ga0209631_10005148_pt1 | contig 13986 bp, 3 predicted proteins | sample COG_08_FD_184752 | JGI IMG/M metagenome (GOLD analysis project Ga0209631, IMG submission 184752) | Pelagic Microbial community sample from North Sea - COGITO 998_met_08 (SPAdes) (version 2) | ecosystem: Environmental > Aquatic > Marine > Neritic zone/Coastal water | place: Helgoland, sampling... | reverse complement strand
TAAAACACTAATTAATCCACTATTATTTGAATCATTTCTATAGTCTAAAATATATTGATGATTACCATTATCTGCACCAGTTCCCACTGTTGTAGATGTAGCTTTATGCCAAAAGCTTATTGCTCTAACATTATTAGGAAGACTATCAGATGTGGTTTGTTTCCAGGTTTTAAGAGTATTAACACCACTTTTTAATGAATAAGAACTTCCATCATAACCTCCAGATACTATGTCAGAAGTAGTTATACTACCTATATAACTATTATCCTCAAAATTTTCATAAAAAACCTGATTTGAAGAGATATAATTAGTAATATTTGATTCATTAATAAATGATAAATCTCCTGAAATAATTTCTCCTGAAATATTTCCTTGTAATACTCTAGTTTTATCTAAACCTGAAGATGAATAAATAGTAGAATGTTTTAAAAATTCGGTTTCTATTAGAGATGCTAATTCTATAGTAGTGGTGCTATTAGTAGTATTGATTATTTCTCCTACTTGTTGTCCATCAACTGTTAAAAAATATTTTGATTCGGATGTCACATTATTAATAGTAAAAGATTTCTCATCAATTATTATAGATCTGGAATAAACTGGATTACCAATCTGTGTTCCATCTACAGTAAGTATGTAGTTTGTATCTGGTGTAACATTACTAACAGATAATGATTTTTTATTTATGACAATTGCTCTTGAATTTACAGAAGTTCCTACCTGCACTCCATTAACAGTTAATGTATAATTTGTATCAGGAGTAACATTATCAACAGAAAATGATTTTTGATCTATCATAATTGCTCTGGAAATAATTGGATTTCCAACCTGAATATCATTATATTTAATGTAATAGGTTGAATTAGGTGTAACATTATTAACAGATAATGATTTTTTTGATAAATTTATAGCTGGTGAATTTACAGAATTACCAACCTGTATTCCATCAACACTAAGCGTATAATCTGAATTTTGTGATACATTATTTATAGTAAATGATTTTTTATCTATAACAATTGAAGGTGTAGTTATTGAATTACCAATTTGCACGTTACCAATAAGCAAATTATAACTAGAATTTTGAGTTACATTACTAATCGTTGCTAATTTTTTATCAATAATTATTGAATTAGTAGTAATATCATCACCAATCTGTATTCCATTTACTAAAAATTTATAAGTTGTATCTGATGAAACACTATTTACTGTAAAAGATTTTTTATTTACAACAATTTCTCTAGAATTAACTGAATTACCAACCTGTATTCCATCAACATTAAGTATATAATTAGTATTTGGTGTAACATTATTAACTGTTAATAAAGATTGTGGTGTAGTAGCTTTATCAATTATTGATCCTATAATATCAGAATTTATTAATAAGTTATAGGTGGCATATGGGGTTACATTATTAACCTCAAATGATTTTTGTTCTATCGTAATTATAGGAGTATTTATACTATTTCCAACAATATCATTATTTATTTTTAAGATATATTCTGAACTTTGTGTAACATTATTAACCTCAAATGATTGTTCTTCAATTACTATAGAGGGTGTAATTACAGAATCACCAATTTTTATATCATCAATATAAACACTATATTCAGTATCATCTCTTACATGATTAATACTGGTTTCTGATACATTATTTACTGTAAATGATTTTTTATCTAAAATTGTAGTTAATGAAATTGGATCTCCAATTATATCATTTCCAACAAATAAATCATAAGTCGCATTAGGTTTATAATTATTAACTATACAAGATGATTGTTGTCTTACTATCATAGGTGAAATTACCGGATTTCCAATAATATTATCATCCACATAAGCAATATATGAAGTATTATCTGTTATTCTCAAAACACCATCAACATTTTTCCCTACATTTATTGATTTTAAGTCAATAATATCTACCAATGAAATAGGATCCCCTACATCTACATCATTAACTTGTGTCTGATAAATACCATTACAATTAGTTACAATTATAGATTTTTTATCTACAATAATGGTAGGACTAGTTATTGAATTACCTATACTAATTCCATTAATTTTAGCCTGATATGTAGTATTACTTCTAATATGAGGTAAGCTAGTTTCAGATAGATTAATAACATTCATTGATTGTTGATCAATTACTGTATTTAAAATTATTGGATCACCAATAGTTTCATCGTTTATAGTTGAATAATATGTAGAATTAATAGTAACATTATTAACAGAAAATGATTTTTTATCAATAATAATTTTTGGAGTAGTCACACTACCTATTTGAGTTGCTTCTAAATTATCAAATATAGTCATTATAGGACTTAATATACTTACAAAATCAGATACACTAGAATCTTGTTGAGACATAACTACCTTTATAGATGAAGTCAATAATGATAAAAATTTAGTTTCATAAACATATTCTTTAATTTCACTATGAGTTGAAGAATGAGGTATATCATCAATATCAATAATCAAGTTAGATTCTGGATATTCACCATTTTGGTCTTCAAAATAAATTTTTAAAGTTTTTGGACCACTACTATTGGCATCAGGATCCACACTAAACTTAAATCCACTAAAAATCCAACTTAAACTATCACCTAGAGTAAAAATTTTACTAAAATTATTTTCACTATTAAAAATAACTGTATTTCCTACAGGAATATTATTATAAAATCCACCCACATTTATTATATAATTAGTATCAGGTATTGAATTTTTTACAGCAAAAGATTTTTTATCATATTTTCCAGCACTAGAACTTGTTTCAACCATAATTTCTATTGGATCACCTATACTAACTCCTCCGATTTGAGCCTGATAAGTAGCTCCTATGGTGTAGTTATTCATAGTAAATGATTTTTTTTCTATTACAATTGCAGGTGTTTCAATTGACCCAATTGATGTAGTTTCATTTTCGTCATGATAAATAATTGTAGGTTCCCATATTTTAGCAAAATTTGAGTTACTAGGATTTTGCTGGGTAACTACAATTTTAATTGATTTTGTTAAAGGTGTTAAATAAGAAGAATTATATGTAAAATATGTTTTTTCTGAAAAATTTGATGAATGAAGTATATTTGAAATATCAATTATTATATTTGATTCTGGATAATTATCACTACCATCATTATAAAAAACTTTAAGAGTTAAAGGTCCGCTATCATCTGCATTAGATTCTATTGCAATTTTAAATGAATATATATTTCTTTCCGTATCTAAAGTCATAATTTGTGTAAAAGAATTATTAACGTCAAATTGTAAGGAATCACTATCATTAAATTCAATTAATTTACCTGATAAAAATACATTATAAGTAACACCATTTGTATAATTTTTAGTTACATTATTAACATTAAAAGATTTTTTATCTACTATACTTAGTAAATTTACAGAATTTCCCACATTACTGTTATTATATATAACCTGGTAACTAGCATTTGGTGTATGATTTAACATATTAATTTTTTTACCCTCAACTACTATCGTAGGAGCGGTAATTGAACTTTCAGTAGAACCTAGAACTATAGCTCTATATGTAGCTCCTTGAGTAACATTATTAACTTTAAATGATCTTGCATCTATGCCTGAACCGGAATCAATCATATTAATTGAATAAATTTGTCCATTAATTTTAGAATATGCTTTTGATGAAGAATTTCCTAATGAATCATTAAATTTATATTCATAATCATATAAATATTTATAATCTAGTTCATTTTCAGTAGCATGAATTTTTCCTATACCATTTAAAATATTGTAATTAACTACTGTATTATTATAAACAGTTTCAAATTTACTAATAAAACTAGAATAACTTTCTAGTAATTTAATATTAAAATATTTTTCTCTTCTTAAATCTATATCTTTCATAATTATATTATGATTTTCAATAAATACTTGCTCATTAATTGCTAATTGATCTCTTGTTTTTGTTTCAAAAATTAAATAATCTGAAAATAAATCATTATGTTTTGCAACATTAAAAAAACTTCTTTTTATAGTTAATTCGTGACTTATATCTAAATTTGATGCAAAATAATTAAAATATTTATAAATATCAGGATTTATCATACCTAGTTTTGGTAAAGCAATATCATTTCCTTCTAAAAATTTAAAAAATTTAGGTTGGTATATCTCTAATAAATTACTTTCAACTCCAGTCAAATTAGATTTATTAGGAACAATATTAGAATATATGTAAAAACCTTGTCTAGTATAATTATTTTGAACTTCCCATTGTTTTAAATTATTAATAAATTTTTTTGCTAATCCACGGTAATTATTAGATGCGTTAGTTATGGACACATATTTTTCTATAAATGATCCTGTATCTTTTTTACTTTTATTCATTAAATATGCGCCAATACCTAATGAAATAATATCGGTATTGGGTAATGAATTATAATTATAATCATATGGTAAAATTACACCAATTGTATTTGAATCTAAACCAATAATTATATCACCTATCTTAAAATTTAATAAATTTTCTGTAAATAAATCATAATCAATTTCAATATTTCCAAATTTATCAGCTCTACTTTTTAATTTAGTTATTCTACCAATTACATTATCTTTATTTGTAACATTAGTATCAGATAATTTCATAAATAATTCATTTTCTAAAAAAGAGCTTTCAAATCCGGAATTACTATTGGATTTAATATCTTCATCGAAATATTCCCTATACATTTGTCCGTTTTTGTAACCATTAATCATAGCTTGTCCAAAATATTCAATCCCTGTATTATTTGATGATGATACATAATTCGTAGTATTATTAAATCCATCAACTGTTGGATATTGTTCATTCTTTCCATAATTATTTGTAAAAGTTTTGACTAAATTATTTTCATAAAAATTAGCATTATTTTTAGAAATATTTTGCAGATTAAATTCTTCTTTCATATTTTTTAAAACATTATCACTTAAATTTTTTAAATCTACATATTCTGATTCTCCAACTCCAAATATTTTACTTATAATAAAGTCTAAAGTTAAATCTTTTACATTACTAGATTTAACTGCTGAATTAATATAATCAACAAATTTATTATATCTTTCATCTTCTACATTTTCATCAACAAATCCTTGTTTTGAAAATAAAGTCTGATTATTATTTACAGCATCAATATTTGGTAATGGTAATAATTGCCTAACTTTAATTTTGTAGTTAAATGGTAGTAAAATTGTTTTTTCACCATTAATATTATTCTCTGAAACATTGCTTATTGAACTAGAATTTGAAATATAAATTAATGAACTATTTGGTAATGAAATATGAGGTATATTGAAGTATAAATAGGGAAATCCTTCGTTGCAATAGATAATATTTTCATTAATATAAGATTCGTTATCGTGATATTCGAATATTTTTTTATACTGTTTAAAAGTAACAGAAAATACACTTTTATTCACATCTATAACAAATTTACAATCTTCATTTACACTAAATTCATTATTAAGATCAATAAATTTTTGAAAATTAGTCTGATTATAAAAAATACCTTTTGAATAATCATATGATTTAGATTTAATATTATTAAATTTATCTGATAAGAAATTGACTAAAGTATTAATATTATATTTACCTGGTAAAATATTTAATTGATTAACAGGATATTTAGATACATTATATAGACTATCAATTTCATTCTTACTATTATTTGTAGATAAATTCACACTATGGGGAATTTTATTAGAATTGGAATAAATTTTAGGATAAATGGATATATCTCCTAAATTTTCTTTTAGTGCATATTCTTTTGAAAAACCAGAATCACTAATACCTACATTAATTGTTAATTTAGTTAAACCAACAATAAAATAATCATTAATATCTATTAAATTACTAAAATAATTTTTATTAATCATGTTCAGTTCATAATTTTTTATTATTGTATATTTATTATTAAAATTAAATTTATCGTATCCAATAAGAACATCATTGGTTAAAATATTATACTGATCAACATCTTTGTTATTTAATTTAGTTACTATATAATTTCCCACATAATCTCTCATAAAAATTTTATTATTTTCTTCAAATAATTTATATTTTTTTTGTTCTAAACCGAAAATATCTACCTTATTATACATATATTTCAATTTTGCCTCATATTTATTTTCGGATATTTGTCCTCCTATATAAAAATCAATATAATTATTAAATTTATAGCTACTATTATAAAAAATTCTTAGAATATGATTGGATATATCTTCGTTAAAATATATATATTTAATCTCTTTTAGAGAATTTTTTTGAAACTTAATAACTTGTTCTGTTGAATCATCAATATTAGGTGACCAATTTGAATCTAATAGAATTTTATAATATTTACTTCTTAGATCAAAAGTAACAAATTCAGATAAATCTGATTTAAATAATCTATTATTAATTTTCATAAAACCATATTCTTCTAAAATTACATTAATTTCTGATATATTATCACTATTTATATCCAAAGAATATACAAATAAATAAGTTTTACCATTTTCAATAGAAGTATATACCTGTTTTAAAATTTCAATATTACCGGCAGCATTAATAATTTTAAAATTATTATTAAATTTCATTGTATGATATGTTTTAAATTCAAAAGAATATTTTCCACTAAAATCTGCTTCTGGTTCAATTATACTAGTAGAAGTTATTAAACTTGAATTCCAATCATTGTCATTATTATATAATAATATTTCAGATGATAAATAATAATTTTTTAATAATTGATAAACAGTAGGTCTATATTTTTGATAATTAAATAGAATTTGTTCAGAAAATGGTTTAAAAACAGTCATTAAAATTTGTTCAGGTTTTAACACAGAAAATGGAATACTGGAAATATCTGAATAAAAACTACCATTTACTGGAATTAAATAACATTTATATCTTTTTTTTAATCTACCCGATAATCCAGTTTCAATATTTTCAATACTTGATATGTAATATTCATAATACTCTAATGTATTGGTTCCACGTAAAATTATTTTTATTGGAAGATCAATCTTATCTAAAATCTTATATTTATAATCATAATAATATTGTTCTGAAACATCTGAATATAATCTTATTTCCATTTCATAATTATTAATAAAGTAAAAATGACTAAATGAATTTTCATCATTTAGATTTAAACTTTCATAACCATTAAAAAAATAAAATGATTTAATATCTTTATTAATTATACCTATCAAACTTTTATTGAATGTAAATATTGTGTCTTTTATATAATAATCTTTATTTTCAACTAAACCTAAATAATCATCGTCAAAATCCCCTATATATCTACTATCTAAATAATATTCTCTTTTACTAAGAGGTAAAGTAGTATTATTTCCATCTACTTTTTGCGAACACCTAAATAATGTATAAAATCGTTTTAAGTTACTGTAATAATCTACTTCATTAAATACATACTTCACTATTGCACCATTTTCAAATACCTGTTTTTCAATTTTTATAAATTTATGTTTATTTAAACTACCTTTTTTAATTAAAAATATATAATTAATAGAATGTTTTGATAAATATGTTTCCTCGTTATCTAAAGTTAATTCTCTAGTTAATTTATTATTTGAATATTTGTATATACCATTTTCAGTATCTACAACTTGATTTTTAACAATAACTAAATAATCATTATTTAATTGAATTCCATCTATTATAGATATATTTTCAAAATCAATCTTTTGAGTAGTAGAAACATCTATTTGAATGGAGTTTAGATTAATATTGCAAATTTTTTCTAATTTTAAAAAATTTCTTTGTTGTAATCCTGTTTGTGTAGAGGTTGGTAAATAAGGAATTTTTTTAAAGAAAAAGTTAGAATTATAGATTTCATAATTAATTAGATTAACTTTATCTAATTTATTAATCCATCTTAATTTATTATTAACCTCAGTTGATAAATTATATTGACCAAAACTAGATGTAATTTCATTTCCATTAAAAGTATAATTGGAATTTGGAATCTCAGATGATAACATTTTTATAGATGCTATATTTGAAAAATTTTTACCTAAATCAATCTTGTAATGTGATGCTGATAAATATCCTATTGAAATATTATTAACTAAATTTAATTTGGAAGATTTTCCTAAAAAGCAATTATTAAATTCACTATTTTCTATATTTGATGGAACTCTTAATTTTATTCTATTAAACTGATATATTTTTGCTATTTTATTATAATAATTAACTATTTCGTTACCATCATTATCAACAAAAATATATTCAACTATATCAAATATTGGTTTTCCCTTGTCTGGAATGAATTCAAAATTTTCTATACTGATACCTTCATTTAAAAATTCATCCTCATCTAATTCAAACATAATAATCTGTTTGTAGGTATTTAATGAAGGTAATGAATTTGTATCAACGTTAAAATAAAAAAAAATATCATTTTTTATAAATTCAATGGGTTTAGATATATTGGGATCTTGATTAATTTCCAAACTTTCAAATAAATATTTCTTTCTTCTATTTCTACTATCAATATTTAATACAGTTTTTCTAATTTTCTTCTTTTTAAATTCATTATTTATTTTAAATGTTTGATATTGTTCATAACCTACAGAATCTTCAGGAACAGTTTCTAAGTGGTTTCCGATACTATTAACTATTTCTTCCTTATTAATAATAAAATTTGGTGGAGATTCATCATAGATTTCTGAAGATATTTTTTTTGCTTTTTGTAATTTTTCAAATGCTATAGTATCTGTTTTTTGATTATTTTTAATATCCACATATTTATTAGTTATCAATAAATCTTCATCACTCATTTAAATAAATAATTTATTTTTTCCTTAGATATTAATTTTTAATAATTTTAATAAAAAAATAATAAATAAAATATTTTTATATTATATAATGGAAAAACAAATTTTAAATTTATTCAGAGATAATACCAAAAAAAAAACAAATAAAAATAAAAGCAAATATAAAAATAAAAATAAAAATAAAAATCTAAAAGGAGGATTTTTTAAATCTGTTTCCATAAATAATAAAAAAAATTTAAATAAATATAAATCAATTATTAAAAAAAATATTAAAAAATTAAATGAAATTGTTTCGAATAGAAATGGTAAAAGAACTAGTAAGAATGATTTATATAAATTAAATGGTGGTAATTTACCAGAATATGCGGGTTTTTGTCATAATATGCCTAGTCAATGTAATGGAAGTGTTTCAGGAAGACAATGTGGTGGATTCGAATCTGAATATTGTGATGGACAACCATCTCAGTGTCAAATCGGAGGAAAGACAGATTATTGTGATGGAAATACGTCACAATGTCAAATTGCCGGTAGTTTGAAATTAAACTGTTTTAATACAATTAAAGAAAAATATTCCAAATATTCAATATCTAAAAATTTACAAGAAAAATTACAATTATTATGTGACATGGAGTATAATAAAAGAAAATAAATAAAAAAGTTATTATTTTTTTATTTATTTATTATTTTTTTATTTTAATTTTTTTTCCCTTGGATTTTTTTTTATTATCATTTACATTAAAGTATTCTTTATTAAATTTATTCAAATATTTTATGTAATTTGTTTTAAATTCATTAATATCTTCTATCCATAAATCTTTTTCAGTTTTAGAAAACAATAAATTATAATCAGCTTCTTTTATTTCCTTTTTCTTTTTTAATTCTTCAATTTCTTCAAAAGTTAATTTATATATACTCATATTAAGTAAGTAATCATATGAATTTAAGTTTTTTTCATTACTAAATTTAGGATATGCTTTAGATTCTAGATTACTAATAATTGTTTGTTTTTTCTTATTTCTAATATCCAATGTATTGCTATTAACTTCTTCAATAAATTTTACCTTATATTTAATGATATCTAATTCTTTTTTTAAATTTTTTAATAAATAATCTCTTCTTTTAACATATATATTAATTCGTAATTGATACCAATCATCTATTAATTCTTCAATTGTTTTAAATTTTTTGATTGATAAATTTTTATCAAACATATGCATATTAGATGTTGAAATAGTAGAAGTTAATTTTAATCTATTTGCAATTTCAATAATTCCATCTTTTCCAACTTTATTAGACCATTTTGATAAAATATTTGGATTCATTTTTATGGTAATATCTACGGTAGTATCAGATGAATTATCTGTTAAAGATCGAACAAAATTCTTTGCACTTTCCTTTCCTCTTTCAACTGATATTTTATCCAAATAATCAATATATTTTTCAGTCCAAGTTCCTACTGGAAGCTCAGTAATTCTTATAGTAGATTCATTAACTACTTCATATTTACCTACAGTAATATAGCTTCCTGGTGAAGTTGATTGTATATTACCTTTAAATCCTCTATACCATGGTTTTAGTTCTAAATTCAGTTCCTGTTTATTTAATTTATTTAAAATATAATTCGATATATCCATTGGATTAAATTGAGGTATATCGGAAGAAAACCCAGTTCCAATACCACTAGAACCATTAATTAAAATATTTGGTAAAATAGGGTAGTAATACTCTGGTTCAATTGGAAATCCATCATCATTTAAATAATTACATAATTTATCATCATTTTGTTTAAAAATTAATCTTGTTAATGGAGATAATTTGGTAAAAATATATCTAGATTGTGCTGCATCATCACCACCCTGTCTTCTGGTTCCAAATTGTCCAATTCCTTCTAAATAATTTAAATTGTTACTTCCTACATAGTTTTGTGCCATATTTTTAACAGTTTTCTCAAGTGATACTTCTCCATGATGATATGCCGCATGTTCACTAATATAGCCTGCTAATTGAGCAACTTTAATTTCATTTTTTAGATTTCTTTTAAATGAAGCAAATAATACTTTTCTTTGTGCAGGTTTTAATCCATCTATATGATTTGGTAATGATCTCTCGTTATCTGCTAATGAAAAATTAATTAATTCTTCATCTACAAATTCATTAAATGTCATATTTTTTTTATTATAATCAGGATTTTTACCCTTTGAACCATCTACTAACCAAACTTTTCTATCATTTGCTCTACCTTTATTAAAAGCTAAATCTAATTTATTATTATACTTTACATCAGGAATCTCATTTACAACTTGTTCATTTTGTTCAGGAACTGGAATCTCATTTACAACTTGTTCATTTTGTTCAGGAGTAATATTTATTGGTTTAAAATTATGCTTATAATTAATAACTTTTAAATTTCTAAAATATTCCTTAGCTTCTTTTGTAGTAGAAGTTCCTAAACCCTTATAATATTTAATTCTATATCCTTTTTGATTAGTTTTAGATTTCCATTTTTCATAATCTTTTAAAGTATAAAATATTTTTTCAGTTTTACCTTTAAAAGCTTTTACTATAGGAGTAATCATACTAGTAATAAATCCTAATTCTAATAGTTGAGGCCACATACAGTCGAAAATATTCATCATTAATCCCTTAATATGTGATCCATCATGATCTTGATCAGTCATAATTAATATTTTACCATACCTAAGAGGCCATTTACCAGTTTTCTCATATTGTTTTTTATAATCAGTATTATTTTGTAATCCAATTATTTTTTTTATATCATTCAATACATTACAATTCATTACCTGATTAGTAGGTGCATCCCTTACATTTAAGATTTTACCTCTTAAAGGATATACTCCATAGTAATCTCTACCTACTTCAGCTATACCAGCAATAGCCATTGTTTTAGCAGAATCACCTTCAGTAAATATTATTGTACAATCTTTAGCATATTTAGAAGTTCCTGCTTTATTTGCATCACATAATTTATTAACTTTAACTTTTTTACTTTTTTTTCCATCAGTTTTAGATAATAATTGACTGTTTTTATATGCCGTTTGTAGTTGAATTTTTTCAAATATTTCTGTTTTTGATAAATTAACAATGAATTTATCTGAAATATCATATGATGAACCAAATTTATTTTTAGGTGTTTTTAATGTTTCTTTTGTCTGTGAATCAAATACCGGATTTATTATTTTATAAGCATTAACAAATAATTTTAATTGATTTTTAACTATTTGAGGTTTAACTTCTAATTTTTTTTTCTTTTTTAAATATTCAACCATTTTGGTTTTAATTTGATCCGCAATATAATCCACATGAGTACCACCTCTTATAGTATTAATACCATTAACAAATGAAATTTGTTGGAATACATCATCATCACTGCATGTTGCTACTATCTGCCAACCTAATCCTTCATCAAATACTCTTTTTGTATCATTTTTTGTTCCAATGTATAGATCAACATACTTTTCAAATGTTTTGACTTCTAATAATTTATTATTAAAATAAACTTTAGTAATTTTATCAGTAACTCCAGCAATATCATATACCCTTTTTTTAATTAAAGCTTTTAATTTATCATTCAATTTATCAATACCAAATCGTTTGTAGTCTGGTAACCATGTAATTTTTGTATAAGGTTTAGATTTACAACTTGTTATTTTAGCTTTACTTTTATCTTTCATATTATTTGAAAAAGTTTGTTGACATTTCTTTTTATTAATATGATCAACTGTCTCAACTGTAAATGATAATGCAAATATATTTGCTAATTTAGCACCATAACCATTTCTACCACCCCATTCTCTTTTCTCATTATCATCAAAATTGGTAGATGATAATAAAGTTCCAAATATTAATTCAACTGGATACATTTTATGTTCTTCCATATATTCCACCATTATACCATCACCATCATTAAAAAATGTTATACTATCATCTTCATTAATGTTAATTTTTATATTGGTTACTGGATAATGATTTTTGCTATTTTTTTTCATTTCTTTGTCCATTCTTTTTTTATGATCATGAGCATTAACTAATAATTCATCAAAACATTTATAAAAAGCCGGAGTTAATTTAATCATTTCTTGTTTTATAACATTATCTTCCATTATATGAACATTATTATCTTCTATTTCACATGATCCGGTATAAGTATCTGGTTTTTTATAAATATGTTCAGCGTGTTCCATTTTTTGATAAACATCAGATGCTTTCTTTTTATCATTTTTTTTCTTAATTTTAATTTTTTTTTTGGTGGAAGATTTTTTGTTACTCATCAATATCTAATATATTAGATAATATCTTTAATATTTTAAAATCAAATTTTAAAAATATTATTATTTAAAGATATACCCTTTAAATTAAATAAATATGTCAAATGATGCAGAATGTGAATTATTGGATCATGATTATATATGCAGAATTTGCTTTGAAAAAGATTCGTTAGAAAATTTAATTTATCCTTGTAAATGTTCGGGTAATTCTAAATATATTCATAAAAATTGTTTGAATGAATGGCGTAATATTAATCATAATCCACAAAATTTTTATCGTTGCGAAGTTTGTAAATATAATTATGTTATGAATGAGGAATCTGTTATAAAAAAAACACATATGGATAACTATTGTAAATTTATTAATAAATATTTTATGAGTTTTTTAATAATAAATACAATAATATTTTTCTGTTTATCTTTTATTTTTGATATAATTGATTCCAATAAAAAATTATGCTCTGAATTGATTTATTTTAATGATAATAATTTAGAACAAAAGAATGTTACATATAATTTAGAAAATAAATCATTTTCCAGTTCATGTAGAATAGCATATATGTTTTTATCAGCATTAATTGTAAATTTTATATATTTTTTATATATAATAGTTGAAACATTAATTGTTAAAAATAGATATTTATATTACAAATTATATTACTATAAATGGGTTTACTTAATAATTGACCTAGTATTTGTATTTGCAATATTTATAACATTAAGTCCTTTATTTAGTTATATCGCTCTGGAATTACTTTTTTTAAAAGGTATTTTAACTCATATAAAAATAATGAATGATATTCGTAAAAATGGTATGACAGAGTTTGAAAATTATGAAGATAATGATGAAGATGAAATTGAAGTATGAGAAAAAAGGGAGGATGAAGAAGAAATCTTAAAACATAAAGAACGAATAAAA
>Ga0209631_10005147_pt1 | contig 13988 bp, 25 predicted proteins | sample COG_08_FD_184752 | JGI IMG/M metagenome (GOLD analysis project Ga0209631, IMG submission 184752) | Pelagic Microbial community sample from North Sea - COGITO 998_met_08 (SPAdes) (version 2) | ecosystem: Environmental > Aquatic > Marine > Neritic zone/Coastal water | place: Helgoland, sampling... | reverse complement strand
CGCTGTATCTCGTAGAGCTACTTATTCAAAACCAAACCTATCACAGGTACCTAGTACCCGAGCCTATAAAGGTGAACAGGTTAGGAGCTTATTCACAGTGCCTAAAGGTAAATGCTTAGTAGGTGTAGATCTCAGCGGCATTGAATTACGCCTATTCGGGCACTTTTTGTCTCGTTACGATAACGGGGAGTACAGTCAACTAATACTTGAAGGGGATATACATACTCATAACCAACAATCAGCAGGACTCCCTACTAGAGATATGGCTAAGACTTTTATATACGGGATGCTATATGGAGCTGGGGATGAGAAAACAGGTTTGATTGTAGGTAAAGGCCGTAAGGAAGGACGAAGACTCAAACAGAACTTCTTTAAAGCTGTGCCTGCATATAAGAAGCTTGTGGACGCTGTGACTAAAGCCTTTGATACTAGAGGTTATATTAATGCCCTAGATGGGCATCCATTACATGTTAGATCTGCTCACAGTGCTTTAAACACGTTATTACAGTCAGCAGCTGCCCTTATTGCCAAGCAGTGGGTTATCATAGCTGACACAGAATTACAATCTAAATACACTTATGGGGTTGATTATGCCTTCGTACTGAATATAGTAGATGAGGTACAAGTAGAATGCTTGAACACTGATATAGGTGAAGATGTTAAGAAGATCTTAATAGCATCTATAACTAAAGCAGGGGAGGTATTTAACCTCAGAATAAGATTAGACGGTGAAGGCGTAGTCTCAACAGACTGGTCATTGACACATTAGAGGAATAAACATGTCAAACTATAATACATTCAAAAAAGAACTAGAGGGTTTAATTAATAGATTATCCATGGAGAATGGATCTGATACTCCTGACTATATACTTGCTGAATATCTAACCAACTGCTTAAAGGCTTATGATCAAGCTTTAGTATATAAGAAAGATGACACTATTAATCCTACTAACATACACTAACCCCTTCCTAAACACTATCTCTACAAAACTCCCACACTATAAGCAGCTTAGGCTGCTATTCTTTTATCTACACCCTAATAAACCTAGGAGAATACTAATGACCACATCCCAAAAGAAACTAACACCTGAGCAGGTAGACTTCCTATCTAAATCATCAGCTGGACTATGTGAGCTAGCTATTGAATCACAACTCTTTGATACAAATGGACAACCTAACTTTGTACCATCTATGGTATCTTTCCTATTGATGTACCTTAAAGAAGCTGCTGATGATAAGAACTTCCATGAATACATGAGTGAGCTTTACCTGACATTTACCACTAACAACCAAACCAAACACTAGGAGAATACAATGCTAAGTGATAATTTTAAAAATAAAATAGATGAATCAAGTATAACTAGCGAGTCAGATCCTTTTGCTGTTCATTATATTTTAAGACTCAGAAACTACGAGAACTGTTATAAGTTTTCATTTGAAGTTTTTAATAATGAGAAACAATATACTGCTACATGTCTAACTACAGAAGTTTGTATAGCTACATCAGGTGAGGATTTCTTATATATAGATGACCTTTACAAAGAGATTGAGAATAAAAAAGCTAATAAACTTAGAGCTATGTTATATAACTAGGAGACCGTATGCCATTCTTATTAACAGTGTTCATATTTGCTAACACACAGACATTTGAACCAACCATAGTACACCAGACCATGAAGACTCATTATACTAATGTAGGATGTAAGGAAGCAGCAGCTAAGATTGATGAGAAGTTCCGTAAGACCTATATTAAACCAGAGACGGTTAAGTGGGTCATTTCATGTAAACCAGCAACAGAGGTAGATATATAATGGATCTTAAACCATTAATTAAATTATGTTTAGAGACTCAAGTAGAGTTAAACAATGTCATTGATAAGGATTGGATGACATCTGTCCATAACTGGCAACTAGCAGCTAAGGCTGAGCTTATTGAGCTACTAGACCACCTGGGTGAGATCAAGTGGTGGAAGCACCAGGAGCCTAACCCACAGGAGGCATTCATTGAGTTAGTAGATATTCTGCACTTTGTAGTATCAGACCTATTGATCTACCCTAAGGTAAATAATCTTGTGTTTGATACCCTTAGCTATTATTGTACCGCGCCTACAATACCCAAGCATCCTAAGCATTTAGTTAATGATCAGATTAGTCTAAAGCATTGCTTCAATATCCTTAAGTATTTAAATAGAACACCTGAGGAACTATTTAAAGCGTACCTAGCTAAGGATGTATTAAACCTATTTAGACAGGCTAATGGCTACAAGGCAGGCACTTACATTAAAGTGTGGGAAGATGGTGAAGATAACACCTATCTAGAAGATATTATTAATAGAGCAGACTTCAGTAATCCTAATGTTAAGAAGTGGATCTACAGTAGTTTAGAAGAGAAATATAAGATGTATTCAGGAGTAGGAGAAGGATAATGAGTAGAAAAGTATCAGAAAGATTCTTTAGTAAGATTGAGGTATTTGCCTTGAGGTTTATATTTAAACAACTAGCAGAGCAGATTAAAGCTAACCCTGACAGAGATCCTAAGGAGTTAGCTGAGTCTATGCCAATGTATAACAGAGCTATGCTAAGACAATCCTTTGGTATCCAACGGTTGTTGTTTGAAGATAAAGATGATCATGTGTTGGTAGTAATTGGTTTAGAAGATAGAACCCAGAACTACACTATGAAGATTACTAAGACAGGAGAATAAAATGACTAAATATTGCCCTAAATGCTCCAGTGACAACATACTAAAGCAAGAAGGTAGATTTAGTGTGAGTGGCAACCAGAGATGGCGGTGTGCTACATGTACGGCCACCACTACTACTCCATTAGATGTCCTTCCACAAATACTACCTAAGATGAAGATGAAGCGTTTAAGAGCCTCTAAATTCTTCGTAATAACATCAGCAGTAAATGATACTGACTTAGTGCCAGGTGCACTAGAGTCTTTTTTACAGCTAGCTAATCACTGTAATGGGGAGTTATTGATTATACCTACTCAGTACAAGAATCCAACAGCCTTTAGTAAAGGTGCTCAAGTATCTTATAGATGGCCTAGTGAGATTCTACCTTACTTGTGTAATAGTGATGTTATGTTAAATAAATCCTTATGTATTAAAGGGGATACTAAGATTAATCAAACGGCTGCTAATCCTCTATCTGGTTTTGCTGCTGCGGGTACAACCGTGTCTGAGATATATGGTCACGGGCAAATGGCATTAGAGATGGTAGCTAACCCCCGTAATGAAATGCCTAAAATGCTGCATACAACAGGTAGTATTAGTCAGAAGAACTATGGCAACTCCGTGGCAGGTAAGAAAGCTGCTCACCACCACACAATAGCAGCTGTGATAGTGGAGATAAAAGGCAGTAAGTTCTGGACACGTGAGGTTAATTTTGATGGTGAAGGTGTACAGGACTTAAACATCTACCATAAGCCTACAGGGAGTCAGGTAAGGAAGTATACAGCTGCTGTAGTATATGGGGATACACATGTAGATACATTACCTAAGAAGACGGGTACTATGTTGAATAATGTAAGCCTTAACCTTGAAGCTGAGTATAATGTCTATCATGACCTACATAATCATACAAGGGGGTCACATCACAATAGAGGTAATACAATAACTAATTGGAGGTTAGCTATATCTAACCAATTATGCATCAGGGAAGAATTACTGAAAGCTGTAAAGTTCCTAGAGGATAAAGTTAATCCTCATGTTGTGGATAGTAACCATGACCGACATCTTAATCAGTGGTTTAATAGGTTCAAGCCCTCGGGAGATGATTTAGTTAACTTAGATTTATATTTTGAGTTAACAGGTTTACTAAGAGAGTCTACGGTTGGTGATAATCTATTTAGATTGTTTATAGAGAAACATCTAGATAATGTAGTCTTTACTAATTGTAATGAGCCTTTTATGATAGCCGGTGTAGACTGTAGCCAACATGGTGATAGAGGCCCTAATGGAAGTAGAGGCTCAGCAAGATCATTATCTAAGGCTGGTCATAAGATGGTTATAGGCCACTCGCATAGCTGCGCCTGGGTAAAAGGTGTCGTACAGGTGGGAGTATCTGATCTAAATCATCATTATGCTAATGGTATGAGTAGTTGGACTAACAGCCATTGTATCATTTATAAGAACGGTAAGCGTTCACTGTTTCATATAGTAGATGGTAAATTATCCCCAACAATGCAAGAGTATAACTCTATAACCAAGGAGTAAATATGAAGAACATGAAAGTCCTTATCGACATGGACTCACTCATATTCAAGATATGTGGGGTATTATCCCCTGTCTACTACTTTGTAGGTACTAAGTTCTTCCGCTACAAGAAGGAGGCCATTGACTACATCTATGAGCACGAACTGCCTCCTGAAGACATCGTCAAAGTAGAATGTCTAACTACACCTGATAAGATCCAATCCATAGTTAACATGATGGTTAGATCAACTACTAAGAAAACCTTAGCAGATGTAGAACACTACTGTAATACTGATAATGTTACTCTACAGTGGTTTATGGGAGGTGAAGGTAATTTCCGGTATGAGGTAGACAGCACATACAAGGGCACCAGAGGTGAGAAGCCCTTCTATACAGGGATAGTTAAGGAGATGCTAATCAAAGCTACTGGTGCCACCATAGTGGACGCTATAGAGACTGATGATGCTGTAGCCCTACTACAGCGTAAGAACACTATCATCTCTACCATAGATAAGGATCTACTTAATGTACCAGGCTGGCACTATAATCCTAATACCAGATCGGTACAGAAGCTCAAACCTATAGAGTCCTTTAGATTATTCCTTACACAGTGTGTTACAGGGGATACCACAGATAACATCAAAGGTATTAAAGGACTAGGCAAGGTTAAAGCCAAAGACATTGTATCTAGAGTAGAAGGCACTAAAGCAGTAGCTATGTGGATTAGCTTCCTTACAATACTACATACAGAAGTAAACGACTTTGATGAAGAAGCCCTTCTTAGAGATGCTATCCTATTGGACATGGGGTTCTATTGGAGTAAGAAGCTAGGACTACCTAACCCACATATCCACTTAGGAGATAAATATGGAATTTAGCTTAGAGAAGATAGCAGTAATGACACAAGAGGAGCTAGAGCAGTTCCTACATGATACAGATGATTTAGAATTAGATACTGGTGGTACAAGTCCTCAATACGATTTTAAGACTCGCGTCAGACCTTTTGACAACGTAATAGTGGAAGACATTAGTGGTATTCCAGCAGAAGAGTTTGTTAAGATCAATTTACCTAATAAGATAGGAGATACATTATAATGTTAGTACAAGGTCAAAATGGTATCTCAGCGCAGGTACTACTTAAAACAACTAATAAATACGTAGAAGGACCACCAGCTATAACGCTACAACTACGCTTCCCTAGATTTATACTCGCTCAACTCAGTAAGCATAGGGTATTTAGCTTTAATAGTACATCCAGCAGAGCTGTTAAGGTGCCTAAGATGCTTGATAAGATGAGTGATAACCCTATGGTACCAATGTCCTTTGGTAAGGCTCAGAAGGGCATGACAGGGCTTGCAGGGTATGAAGGTATCTTAGAGGGTAACTACGATTGTGAAGGCTCTAGCGTGAGCTTCGAGGGGCAAACAGGTCTACAGGCTTGGAAAGAGTGTGAATCTTATAATAAGAACTACGCTATGGCTATGCATGATGCAGGTTATCACCAGGAGTTAGTCAATAGACTACTAGAACCCTTCCAACACATTGAGATTATACTTACAGCTACTGACTTCAGTAACTTCTTTAACCTGAGAATTGCCGATGATGCTCAATCCGAGATAGTAGAGTTAGCTAAATGTATGAAGGAAGCTATAGACAACACACCCGCCAGTCCTCCGGTTGCTAAAGATGGTCAATACTGGCACCTACCAATGATTGATGAGTCAGAAGTAGAGGACAACACCCTAGAGTCCCTTCTTAAGATGAATGCTGCACGTAGTTGTACCATTAGTTACTACAATCATAGAGGTGATAGGCTTACTGTAGACAAGTGTGAGGGACTATGGAACCTATTAGTAGGTAATCCTCAAGCACTCCATGCTTGTTATGACGAAGAAACAGAGGTGTTCACATCTGAGGGATGGGTTAAATTCCCTAGTCTAACTAAGAACCACAAGGTGGCGCAAGTCGTTAACTTTGAAAGTAAGGAAGTACCTAACATGGAGTTTGTTAGTCCGTTGGAGGTACAAGAGTTTGATTATAATGGACCTATGTACAACTTAAAGTCAGCGCATGTGGATATAAAGGTATCTAAAAACCATAGGATGTTAGTGGATGACAGGTCTTCTAATGGACTATGGAAGATTATTAAATCAGAGGAGATGGTTACAGGTGATTACACCTTGAGAACATGTGCGAGTTTATTACCTGATAACGATTTAGAGGGCTACTACTCTGGTTGGTACCAAGGCTTTATTCTAGGGGATGGTTATAATAAAGGTCCAGGTGTTATCGAAGTGCATCTAAAGAAAGAGAGGAAGATAGCAGGGTTTTTAGATGCACTTGATTATTTAGGTTTAGATTATAAACATAATAAGTATGCTGAAAACCATCAGATAACAGTCAAGGATAATCAAAACCTACCTAAGTCTAAACATAAACGTACTCCAGATCTTATGGCTCAGAGTAGTTCTTATTTAGAGGGGCTGTTCCAAGGGTTAATGGCATCTGATGGAGCTGCTAAGAGGAAGACTTTTCAATTCTCAAGTATTTCTGAGGGATTAGCTGAAGATGTGGTACTGCTATGTACTTTAACAGGTAGAAGAGCTGTAATGAATAAACCCAATACCACAAAGGAAAATACATGTTATAGAGTAGGTGTCTACACAGGGACTCAGCAATGTATTAAAAACACTAGAGGAGATGTATCAGTGACAAAAGAGGAGTGTAAAATATACTGTTGTACAGTACCTAGTGGTATGCTATTAGTGCGTCGAAACGGTAAGCAGGTAGTATGTGGTAACACACCCTTAGAGCACGCATTAAGGTGTCCTACTAAGAAAGAATACAGTGTTAATAATGTCCTAATATCTGAGTTAGCTAAGAAGATTCATGATCCTAGTATTGTAAGGGATATCACACGTAAGCTTAACTACTATGCTAATTTCAATCTATGGATCAGTCACCGTAAAGACTACGAAAACTCCTTAAACCACTAGAAACCCAACAATAATTCACACACCCTCCCCTAAGTAGTGGTATATTAAATGTACTACTACTCCCTTCAACAACTAAGAGGTGATCATAATGCGTAAAAGACAATTTACTTGGAAGCCCGATAGGGTCTTCTATAGAATATTCAGCGAAGATACTGCGGAGACTTTATTAGAAACCCATCATACCAACCTTTATAATGAGCACGGTGATGTCAGTACTCCAGAGTTAATGCCTATCATAGCGGTTAATGAAGCTATCTTCTATATGATGAATAGCGCTAATACACATCACAAAGAGCAACTAAGGAATCTAAACAATGGGTAAGAAACGTAATCAAAGCCAAACTAGAGGTGAGACTGGTATTAATTATAACTGGAGACCTAATAAAGGTAATCAGTCATCTTTTGTTAATGCTATTAAACACACTAAAGCAGATGTAATTGGAACTGGACCAGCAGGCTGTGTTGATAAAGACACAGAATATTTTACAGGTAATGGGTGGAAACCTATATCTGAATATATAGAAGGGTATCCTGTGGGTGTTATAGACCCAAATACTAAGGAGCTTATCATAGAAAATCCAGGATTTGTTAAATATCCTTCAACAGGATTTAACCATATAAAAGCCCAGGGTTTAGATATGATGCTGTGTGATGAGCATACAATAGCTTATCTACCTGCCCAGAACCAAAATAGATCTTACATGTCAATTAACTGTGCGGACATGCTTGAAAAACACGTAGCTTCAAAGCTCTGTGGTTGGGCAGGTAAGATACCAACATCTTTTAAAGGCGTATCTTTTAAAGGTATTGATATGACTGAGGGCGAGCTACGTCTACAAGTAGCTGTTATGGCTGATGGACGTGTTGTAAGGGAAGGTAAGGATAACTATACGCAGATGAGGTTCCGTAAGAAGCGTAAATACGATAGATTGATAGAAATGTGTAAGAGATATAATCTGAAATACTCTGATAGAGGTAGTAATGGGACAGAGTACCAAGTAATAGTGTGGCCTACAACTAAAGAGAAAACATTCACCCCTAGATATTGGGACTGCTCAAACGTGCAATTAGCAATAATTATAGATGAAGTGAAGCATTGGGATGCGTCTATTACAAAGACTTCTTGTTTTAGATATAGTAGTAAATACTACAAGGATTGTGAATTTATACAGTTTGCAGCGGCTTCACAGGGGTTCAATACTAACTTATATAAGGATGAAAGAATTGATAAAGTTAGTTATTGTATGGATGCTACTATAAGATCTACGAGGTCATTTGCTAATAAAGATCGTAAATTAAATATACCTAAAGTATCGAATGGTAAGTATAAATACTGCTTCACCACATCAACCGGCTTTTGGTTAGCAAGGAGAAATGGAAGTATATTCGTGACAGGTAACTGCGGAAAAACATTCCTAGCTATAAATGCTGCTTTAGATGCATATGAAGATAATCAAATTGATCAGATTATTCTATGCAGACCAGCGGAAGGTCCCTGTAAGACACTAGGCTTTACTAAAGGATCTACAGCAGATAAGATGGCTGGCTGGGTAATGCCTCTTCTAAATGTTATGTACAAGCGCTATGGACGTTTAAACAAAGGAATTGTTAATTCCATGATTGAGCGTGAAGATATAATCCTACAGCCTTTGGATCAGATTATGGGTATGGATATTTCTGATGCGTGGTTGATCTGTGATGAAGTACAGTTAATGAATGTAGCCACAATGAAGTCATTAGTTACTCGTGTTAATGAGTCTGGTAAGTTGATCCTGACAGGTGATATTAGACAGAGTTTAATGAAAGGTGACTCCGGTCTAAAGTGGCTAATGGATAAGATGGATAACCATGATGGTTTCGGTTTTACTGAGATAGAGTTTGATATGGATGACTGTGTTAGGTCCGGCAGGGTTAAACAAAGATTATTAGATATGCAATCTGATGGAGAATACTAATGGTATATAAATGCAAACACTTTAGAATAGAAGAGCTGGTAGACCAGCAGACCTTTAAATCAAACCCTGAATGGAAGCTATGGATTGCTTTTGATGATAGATTACTTAAAGCTATTGATTTCCTAAGAGAGGAGTTAGATACACCTATCACTATTAATAACTGGCTGTGGGGTGGTGATAGACAGTGGTCAGGCCTTAGGCACGCAGGAGGACAGTACTACAGCAGGTTCTCATCTCACAGTTACGGAAGAGCCGTTGATATGTTATTCACCGGTATATCAGCGGAGCGGGTTAGAGGCATAGCTAAGAACCTTATTGCTAATGGTAAGATGGAGCATATTAACCACTCCTTTACCTTTGAGGAACGTAAGAATGGTAAACAGATATCATGGGTGCATATGTCAGTACAGAATAATGGTATTGGTTATAATGGATTTAGTGTGTAAGAAACAACAACAAATATAAACACAACAGACTCTTGATTGATAGTATTATTAGTACTTAATTAATCAGGAGTTTTTTATGTCTAGAATAAGAGTACCAACACCAGAAGAGAATGCTTTAATACGGAAGCATTGTAAGTATGATCCAATTACAGGGGTTTTGTATAAAAATACTAACTATTTGAAGGGAGGTAAACCTAATTGGAAGGTGTGTAAAGTAGATTCAAATGGATATGTAAGAACTTCTTTAGTTGTCCAAGGTAAAAATAGGGGGTATAGAGGACATAGGATAGCTTGGTTTCTGTATTATGGGGAGTGGCCTAAGCAGTACATTGATCACATAAACCATATTAGAGATGATAATAGAATAAGTAATCTACAGGATGTAGCAGAGACTCAGAATAATAGGAACGTGTCTTTAAACAGTGTGAACACATCTGGTTATCCTGGAGTCTATTGGCATAAAAAGAATTGTAGATGGGTAGCTAAGATATGGAGAGGGGGTAAAGGAGGTAAGTGGCTACAACTAGGTAGTTTTAAAGACAAGGATCAAGCTATTAAAGTACGTAAAGCTGCTGAAGTTAAGTACGGCTTCCACAAGAACCATGGTAAAAGTAAGGCGTAGATTTTATCGCCGATTGCCGATTGGATGATCACCGATTGGCTGAAACCTCCGATTGGCTTGACTCGCCGATTGCCGATTGGATGATCACCGATTGGCTGAAACCTCCGATTGGCTTGACTCGCCGATTGCGACTATCACACGTACACACACACGTACCCGTGCGTTCACTCCTACTCATACCCTCTAAAAATTACACTAGAATCCACACCTTACCTCATTACAAACCCCTCACAATACAGTAACCCTAGTGATACATAACTGCTTAATGGATATGTCAATCTAATATCAGTAATCACTAATCAGGAGTAGCATACATGAAAACAATCTTATTAAGCTTAACCTTACTATTAACAACTACTACAGTATCAGCAACTAGTGTACACCCTACAGTAGATCATACAGGAGGCTCTACTACTGCTAATTCATATATATGTGGGTTAAACCCCATACTAAACCATACTAAAGATAAGTACAGGTGGGATACTACTAACAACTTAAATAACTTAAAGCTTATATTTAAAGCGCGCGCTAGACATGGTGTGAGTGGCACTGTTAGGGGATATCTAGAATTTTCTAGAAATGGTGAGACACTTAAGACTTTCAATGATTCCTATAGTTCAGATTTTTTAAGTTCTTGGGGGAATGATTCAGGTTTTGAAATATACGCTAAAGGCTATAACGACACTGATAACAGTGCTATATATGATGGACTAGACCAATCAGGTCAGATAATGATTAATGGTAATTTTAAATACCATATTAGTGGTTGTAAAGTAATTAAAAAGACAGTGCCTATGGTTGAAGAAAATTATAACTAATAAACCGCAATGGTTTACAGCTTAATACAATATACTTACATTCTAGACACACTAACAACCTTATAAGCTGCCATACTAATATTAGACATTAACAACTTAGTAAGCGTAGGAGAATAAATAATGATTGAATTAGTAATAATTTTAGACACGCGGCACGCAAATGATCCTGATAGTAAGACTGTTATCTACAGTATTGAAACAGCACTAGAGGCTAAGACAATACTAGAGCAATACCCTAATGCCTTAGATCACTACTTTGAGATAGGATTCAATGAATACATGTATATTGAAAGCGCTTTAGAACACCTTGATGAAATTAAACAGGAGAATATTTAATGCTAGGCATTATTTTATTTATTATTGCAGGTATCTTTAATGCTTTAGCAAGCTTATTAAATACCAGTAAGAACTTTACCACTGAACCTTTAATCACTTGGAGCACTAACAATGAAAAATAATAATAAACTAACACACTTTACTAATCTGTCAACAATTAAAAAAGACATTATCAGGGGTAGAAAAGACAAGCAGCTACAACTATTTGAAGAGACTATGGAAGTGTTAAGAATAAAAAGTAATGCTGTACAGGGTACATGGATGTTTACAGCTGCCCACACAGGTACACTAACAGGGTATGACCATGTATAGCATTGTAGATGATAGGGGTATTGTACTTGAATCAGCCATAGATGATCTATTTGAGGCAGAGCGCTTGCTATGTATCTTAATTAATAATGGTTACAATGCTTACCTAGTTGATGAAGATACATAAGGGTAACACTAGAGTAACAGACCGCTAACACTACTAACCTTATAAGCTGCCATACTGAATATGTACTCACAACTTAAAGGAAGCAACATGAATGATACACAAGTAATGATTAAGATTGACGGTATAAAGTTATTTGCAGAATTCAATAAGCATAAATTTATTGAAGATAATTTTGGTCTTGATGCAGTTTACGGTACTGAAGAAAATCAGGTTGACGATGATACTATTTTATGTAAGGTAGCTGATCTAGTGGCTCATTATGGTGATTGGTACATACAACCTTTATAAATAACTAGGAGAATTAAATGTATAACTTAATCATAAGAAACTTACACGGATTACCTGACGATTATATTTTTAATATCAATGGAGGTCATGCTATTTTCTCAAGTGATGAAATAGTAAAAGAATTATCACTGCATATTGAAGGCTTTGCAAGGCTTAATGATAATACTGGTGCACGTAACGCAGTAATTTTACCTAGGAGAATAAAATGTTCAACGTAATAATCAACCCTGACTTAATATCTCGCGTTAACTTTAGCTACTGGCTTAGCGAGGCCAAAAGAACTAATCATAAAGGATGTTATGTATCGTATTTTGAATCTGATCACTTTACAGGAGCTACTATATTTTTAACTTCAGATTGCTCAGTTGGCTTTGCTGTTAAGAATGGAGAATTAATAGCCCTGTTTAAAAATAAGTACTCTAAGCATAAGAATGTAGCGCATAAAGCTATACCACTAGCTAAACTCTATGGTGCACGTAGACTAGAATGCTTTGAGCCTCTAAAGGGTTTGTACGAACAGTTTGGGTTTCAAGTACTCACTAGCACACCATGGAATGATGAATACTCGCCTGATGATTGGAACGTGCCAGAGCGTCCAAGATATCTCACAATGGTGCTTTGACACACAAGAATAACATTAGAGTAACAGACTAGACACACTTAGAGCCTTATCAGTTGTTATACTAAATATAGAGCAACTGATAAGGAATACTAAAATGATCTACTTACTAGCAACTATCGCAATAATCGCTTTATTCTTAGTACAACAAATCACTATGATGATTCTACAAGTTAATAAAATGGATGTAGAAATGGCCGCTAATGCAGCAGCTAATTATAAACTATACCAAGGTGAATAATATGAGTATTAAAAAAGACTTAATGAATAACTGCCAGATGCTAGTAGATACTAAAGCAGGCTACACACTACGCTTAACCTATGAGTCAGGTGTATTCGTATTAAGTATGCTAAATGAGTATAGAAGATCATTTGTATTAGTATCAGAGACATTCAAGCCTCAATGGCATTTATACAATGCGTTGATTAAATTACAAGGTGGGATAATATGATTATAAACGCAATAGCTGTAGGCACTAGGGGTATAGCGCTAACTAAAGGTAAAACCTATACTGTTAAGACTAGTCCATGTATTCATTACTACGGTATATCGTACACGTCACCTACTTACGGCCAAGTAACAGATAATAATGGTAAGACAATATCATTACATTTAAGCAGGTTCACTACTTTAGATCATAAAGATATTAGTGTTCCTTACGTTATAGAAATATAAAACTTTACATAACTTACTAACAACCTTAACACTAACAACCCTATAAGCTGCCATACTAATATTAGACCTTAACCCAACTATAGCGAGAAACATTATGAGATTAACTAGACACCAAGTAGAATGTATCTATATATTCAATAATAAAGACCTGACAGGTGTTGACTTAACATACGTTGACCTGACAGGTGTTGACTTAACATACGTTGACCTGACAGGTGCTAACTTAACGTACGTTGATCTAGGAGGCGCTAACTTATCATACGCTAACCTATCAGGTGCTAACTTAATAAAGGCTAACTTATCAGGTGCTAACTTATCATACGCTAACCTATACTATACTGTAGGTAACGGTAAAGAATTAATCACTATACAAACAAATTACTATACTTTGACTATGACTAAAGATATTATTCAGATTGGCTGTATGGTTTATACGTATGAAGAGTGGCTAAACTTTAGTGACACTGTTATAAAGGGTATGGATTCTAAGGCTTTAGAATTTTGGCAGCAGTATAAAGACATCGTTTTACAAATGCACTGTATAAACTTTACAGGATGGATACACTAAGAACCTTATAAGATGCCATACTAATAT
>Ga0209631_10005142_pt1 | contig 14005 bp, 10 predicted proteins | sample COG_08_FD_184752 | JGI IMG/M metagenome (GOLD analysis project Ga0209631, IMG submission 184752) | Pelagic Microbial community sample from North Sea - COGITO 998_met_08 (SPAdes) (version 2) | ecosystem: Environmental > Aquatic > Marine > Neritic zone/Coastal water | place: Helgoland, sampling... | reverse complement strand
GACGCGTCTCGGGAAAGAATGTCCGGCGACCGCCTTCGCCGCCGCCGGTGAGGGCATGCGCGCGCGCGGCGAGCGTCACGCGCGCCGCGGAGGGCGCGAGGCCCGACATCGCGCACGGGGAGTGTATCCTAACCCCGCGAGCCGCGACGACGCGTTTCAACGGGCGACCAGAGGCGTTACCAGAGGCCCGACGCGTGAAGCAATGGCGAGCTCGAGGTGCCGGACGTGGCTCAGCCTCCCGTGGGCCTATCTTCATCTTCGTTTGACTTGGCCTCTTGAGTTATTCTTGAGTTAAAAGACTCACTTTTGGAGGTCTATAAACTCAAAAGCTATCCGCCCGACGGCAACCCTCTCAAAGCAAAGAAAGCTGCTTGCTGACTCGAACGTCCCACCACTTCCGCGGACGCGTCTTCACGAGCGTCGGCGAGAAGCGGTGAGATGTCGAACATGGCGATGGCGCACGCGTCGTGTACGATGGCGACGGGCGCGATGGACCTTCGTTCGAAGTCCCTACGCGCCCGCGGTCACGTCGCGCCCACTCGCGCTGTTGTTACCGTCCAAAAAGTCCAAATCCCTAGACACAAAAAGCGTCCCGGGCTCTCCCGCCGCGGACGCGACCTCACCACGCGCGCGCGCTCCAGGGACGACGGCGGCGGCGGCGGCGGCTCGTGGGGCAAGTTCATCTCCGGGGTCCTCGTCGGCGGCGCCGTCTTCGGCGTCGCGGGCGTCCTCTTCGCGCCCCAAATCTCCAAAACCTTCCTCAAAGGCAAAGGCGAAGTCGGCAAGTTCCTCTACGACGACTGGACCGAGGACGAGGAAGAGGACTCGCTGGAGAAGACGCGGCAGAACCTGAACGATAAGATCGCGCAGCTCAACGCGGCGATCGATAACTTCTCCACCGAAGCCGACCGAGGTTTGAGCGACAAGATCACCAAACTCAACAGCGACATGGACTCGCTCGAGGCGGACATCACGGGTACGGGCAATCAGACTGAAGGCGCCGCGGAGAAGGAGACGCCCACGCCCGCGGAGTCGCGCTGATGGGAAGGACGTCAGGGAAGCCCGGGGCGGACCCATCGTCGCTTAATGTAACAACACACACGATCGATTTCATTCATTCACAAACGTCCAATCGATAGATCTCAAACTTTGCTCTTCGTTCTCGTCCCCAAAGTTCCGATGATGAAGTCCCTTCGTTTAGGGTTGGCTCATCCCCGCTTCTGCTTCTGCGGCGGCGCGCTCAGCGCGTTGGACACCAAGAAGCTGATGGGCACGATGTACATCCAGTTCTTCTCCCAGAAAGTCTTCTCCTTCTCGGGCTTCTTCCCCTTCTCCCGCGGCTCCCCGCTCTCCTTGCGACGCCGGTGCTCATCCTGCCTCTGCTTACTGGCGGGCGCACCGTGCCCGCGCAGGTCCGTCGGCGCGTCCGGGTCCAGCGCGGGCGCCACCTTGTAGAACCGGACCTGCGCCGTGGTCCTGAACTCGGCGTTGGACGAACCGACGAGCTTGGGCGTATCCGTCGCGTCGACGTCGATGAAACAGTCGCCGCCGGCGGTGGTGTAGTCGAGTCCGACGACGCCGCCGCGTTCGTCGGCGTGGAGCGCGAAGTTTTCCTGCAACCCCGCGTCCGCGAGGCACCGCGCGGGGATGTACGCCATGGTGTACTCACCATCGCGCGGGTGCAGCACGTTGGACGGGACCCGCACGCGGTAGTTGAGGTTATCGGCGACGAGTTTGTCGAATGCGTTTGCGAATGATTCGTCGACGGGATCGCGCGTGAGCTTGAGGTGGGAGAGGCGGACGGAGACGCCGTCGGGTGCGGTGTGCGCGCGTGCGGAGAAGACTCCGCAGGGTTTGAAGTCGGACGCGCCCGGGGCGGACGCGTCGCCCGGTCCGACGAGTAAGGAGTGCTCGAGGACGAAGGAGACGTCCTCGGCGCCGCGTTTGCCGTCGCCCTTGGCGGTGGCGACCCCGGTGCCCGCCCCGGCGGGGGTATCGGGCTCGGTCGCGCGCGCGCCGGTCGCCTTGCGGGACGACGCGGGGGGTTCGAAATCGTCGTCGGCGGCGGCCGCGAAGCCGGCGGTGGCCAGCAGCGCGAGGAGAAGCAGCGTCCGCGTGGCGGTCCTGTTACGTGGGATCGGGGGTCAGATCTGGGGTCAGCGAAGATCGTTCGAAGTGTTCGGAGGGGGGGGGCGAGATCGGAGGCGCGGGGTGGGAGGATCGATGCGCGCGGTGGCGCGTGGGCGATCGGAATCGATGCGTGGGGTGGACATCGGGTCAGGTGCGCACCTCATGACGCGTGTCACTCGTGTTCCGGTCACTCAGAGTGGGTCGTAGCCCCATTTGCTCAAACACTTTTACAAGTATTTCTCTCGGCAGAGTCCAAAATCACTTTGTGCGGGCGGGCCCACTGAGGCGCTCTCGGAGATGTCGACCGCGGCGTGTCTCGTCGCTTCGGCGGCTTCGCACCGCGTCTGCCCTCGCGGGGTCGCGCCGGTGACGCGCGCATCCTCGTCGTCCCCCGCGTCAGGAACACACGCACGCGCGGGCTCGGAGAAGACGCGAAGTGTCGGCGGCGTCGGCACCGTCGTCAGCCGTCGTCGACGCGTCGCGCCCGTTCACGCCTCCGCGGCGCCCGCGACGCGTACCTCGGAGGACCACGACGACGACGATGCCTTCTCATCCCACGGCGACGGGGACACCATCGTCGCCATAGCCACACCGGTCGTGCCCCAGGCGGGAGGCGTCGCCATCATCCGCTTATCCGGACCCAGCGCGGTGAGCGCGGCCATGTCGGTGTTCCGCCCGGCGTCACGCGCCGCGCGTGAAGACGCGCGCGAGCACCGCCCGCCGCGATCCCACCTCGCGCTCTACGGCGTCATCGTCGATCCAGCCACCGTGCCCGGCGACGACTTAAACGTCAACGACGAGGACGTCGACGCCGATGAACTCGACGTCATCGACGAAGTGTTATTGCTCCCGATGCTCGCGCCCCGGTCGTACACGGCGGAGGACGTCGTCGAGATCCACTGCCACGGCGGCAGCGTCTGCGTCCAGCGCGTGCTCTCGCTGCTCACAAGGCGCGACGCCACACACGCCGACGACGTACGGCTCGCGCGGCCCGGAGAGTTCACACTCCGCGCGTTCCTCAACGGGCGGCTCGACTTGACCCAGGCGGAGGCGGTGCAATCGCTGGTGTCGGCGCGAACCGAACGCGCCGCGGACGGCGCACTCGCCGCGCTGCGCGGCGGGCTCGTGACCCCGGTCCGCGACGCGCGCGGTCGGTGCGTCGACGTGCTCGCGGAGCTCGAGGCGAGGCTGGACTTTGAGGATGAGATGGAACCCCTGGACGTCGACGGATTGATCGCCGAGATTCGCGACGTGAGACACACGGTGGCGGCCGTGTTGTCGACGGCGAGGCGCGGGCGCTTGCTTCACACCGGCGTCTCCGTCGCCATCGTGGGTCGGCCCAACGCGGGGAAGAGCTCGTTGTTGAACGCGTGGAGCAGGAGCGAGCGCGCGATCGTGACGCCCGTCGCCGGGACCACCAGGGACGTGGTGGAAGCATCCGTGGAAGTCGGCGGGCTTCCGGTTACGCTTCTGGACACCGCCGGGATCCGCGGAGAGACGAGCGATGAGGTTGAGGCGATCGGCGTGGAGCGCAGCAGAGCCGCGGCGGCGGGTGCGGACGCCGTGGTCATGGTCGTGGACGCGACGGAGGGATGGACCGCGGACGACGACGACATCTGGAGATCCGTCTCGCGAGGAATGAATCGCAGCGAAGTCCTCGACTCGGACGACTCCTCCGTGTCCGTCGGCGACGATGACGACGGGAAAGACGAGTGGGCGAACGCAAAGGCTCGGCTGCACAAGGTGCGAGGCACGCGTCACGGAGCAGTCGCGGGCGATTCGTATTCGAACGGCGATTCGTATTCGAGCCTCGAGCTCGAGCCCCGCGCCGACAAAGGCGGACACACCGCGGTTCTCGTCGTGAACAAGACGGACGCGTTGGACCCATCGGTGAAAGGGAACCTCGCGTCGATTCATATTCCGCCAGCCGTTTGTGGCCAGTTCGGCGCCGTCGTGTACATGTCCGCGCGGACCAAGGACGGGTTGGAGGATTTGGAGAGTGCGATCGGTAAGATCGTCGAGGGCGGCGACGTGGACGCGGAGGGCGCGGCTTGGAGCGCGAATCAGCGGCAGGCGGAGGCGCTCGAGCAGGCCCTTGGTGCGCTCGAGCGGCTGGAGAGTACGGTGAGCGACGGGACGCTGCCGGTGGACTTCTGGACGATCGACCTGAGGGAGGCGGCGATGGCGCTCGGGGCGGTGACGGGCGACGACGTCGGCGAGGACGTGCTCGACGTCATCTTCACGAAATTCTGCATCGGAAAGTGAGCACGGGTAGTACTCGTAATAAGATCAACTACTCTCTTCAACAATCGGTTGTGGTAACTATCATTTCAAGCTCTAAACAACACACGGAAGCGACGACGACTGACTCTTAACTCTCACGCGAGTCTGAGCTGTCTGGAGACAGCCGCCGCCATGTCCATGCAAGACATGACCCCGCCGTCCATGCGCTGAAAGTCAATCATGTACCGATCGTCCTTCATCTTGTACACCTGAATCTCAAACTTCACCTGCATCTCCTTCCGAACCGATCCGTTAATATCACCCCCATGCATGGCGGAAGACACTCCGCCGCCCTCGCCCGTGTCCATCTCGTGGTCGCCGCCGCCGACGGTCACGTCCACGCCCGCGCTCGAAGCCGCCGCCGCCGCGATTTTGCAAAGGCACTTCAAGTTATACGGCCCCAGCTTCTTCCACTGGACGTTCATCTCGCGCAGCACCCGGAATATCTCAGCCATAACCTCCGCGGGCGCCATCGTGGTGGTGCTTCCGAGCATCCACCGCTGCTCGGCGACGAGCCTCTGCTGCATCAGGTGCGCCTGCACCTGGCTGGGCCGCCGCGGGCCGACGGCGCTGCCTTTGCCACCCGCGCCCTGCAGCGCGGCGTCCGCGCCTTGCTGCAGCTCGCCAGCCTCGAACTCCGCGCCGAGGTACCCGCCGAACAGGTTACGCCTGTTATCCAACAGCAGAAAGTACGCCACGGTGGCTTTGTTGCGCAGCTGGTGTCGAAGCGCGTCCACGACGTGCTCGCGTTCAAATCCGAGATTCACGACCATCTCCAACGTCTCGGCGTCGACGTTGGTGGCCTGCGCGAGGGTGTCCGGCGGGGGTACCACGAGGTACCGCGGCAGGTGCACGACGTACCACGGGTGCGTGCGAATCTCGGATATCGTGATTCGCTTCAGCGGGTCCACTAAAAGCATCCGCGCGATTAAATCCCTGGCGCCCGGGCTGAGATGCGACGGCAAGTTGTATATCCCGCCTTTGATCTTCTTGAACAAGTTGGGGATGGACTCGTCGTCGAACGGGAGTGAGCCGCACAGGAGCGCGTATAGAATCACGCCGCACGACCACACGTCAACCTCTGGTCCGCTGTACAGCTTCCCGGAGATGACCTCAGGGGCGGCGTAGTTTGGTGACCCGCACGAAGTCTTGAGGAAATGCCCATCGCGCATGACGTTGCTCAAACCAAAATCGGCAATCTTCACGTTGGATTTGGAGTCCAACAGCAAGTTCTCGGGCTTAAGGTCCCTGTGCACCACCATGTTGCGGTGGCAGTACTCCACGCCGGAGACGATCTGCTGGAAGAAGTGCCGGGCTTCGTTTTCGCCCAGCCGGCCTTTCTCGACGATGTAGTCGAAGAGTTCGCCGCTCTTGACGTACTCCATCACCACGTAGATGTCGTGCGGGGTTTCCAGGACCTCGTACAGGCGGATGATGTGCGGGTGCATGAACAGCCGCAGGATCTTAATCTCCCGCCGGACCTTTTCCTCCATGTCGATGGCTTTGATCTTCTTCCGGTTTAAGATCTTTATCGCGACTTTGTGCCCCGTCAGGATGTGCTCGGCAACCTTCACCTTGCCGAAGGAGCCGATGCCGAGGGTCTTGCCCATCCGATAGTTCGGGAGGTATATCTGCGTACACGGGTGGGTGGTGGGATCGTGGTTGATGAGTTGCGGTCAGCATCGGGTCGGGACGGCGGGGGGCGGACGGGAGCTGGGTGCGTAGACAAACGAGGTTTTTCTCCTCTGGTTCGTTGGTGTTTTTTCGGCCGGCGCGGGAGGGCAAACGAGCGGATTTTGGGGAGGGAACGCGCGCGGGGGTCGCGCGGTGTCGCCGGGTTCGGACGAGATCGGGCCGGGCTGGGAAGCGCACCTCCGCCATCGCGGCGGACCCGCCCTTGACGGTGCCATCACCCCCCGCGTTAGGGTCGGGCGCGGCCTCAGCCATGTCTCCCTCCTCTCAGAAAATTCCAGTAAGCGCCGATCGGCTCGACGAAACCCCCGACCGCCCCCGCGCGCGTCTCTTCGCCCGTGTGAATCGACCTCCGCACCGACCGTTCGCGTGCGATACGACGACCCTCGCGTGCGGTTGAGTTCACGCCGAGCCGAGTGGACGATCCGAGCGAGCGGCGAGGTCCACCGTCACACTACGCGCCGACCGCCCGTGCTTCCCACACGCCTCCCTCCGAGTGTTCACACACAACACCTCGATGAAGAAAAAGCTTCGGCTCTGGTGTCGCGACGTGCCGGTCGACGGTGGTATCGCGCGCCGTGTATCGACGCTGGGTTCGCCCGCGCGTCTCTCCTGACCCCGGTCTACGTGCACGAGGGTACCCAAGGGCCCGTCGCCTGGCGCCCCGTCGCAATGGAACCTTGCCGCTTCGCTACCGTTGTGCCCAGCCAAACCTGCACCCGAGGCGCAGTGCCAGTCAGGCGGATTGCAGATCTCCTCAATCGTTTTTTTTTCTCGTCTGAGTCAGCATGGACGCGACAAAATGATCAGATCAGACTAAATACGCAGTCATGAGATTTTCCCACGTCAGACCCCAAACGAGGATTCAACAAATATCTCAGGCGTGGTTTCCGGTCGGTTTCAAAAGGTCGGCGTTTTGGCAAGTTTTGGCAAAAGTGGATCGGCGTGCGCAGCCGTCTCCTCCTCATTCGCAGGGTCGCCCCCTTCCCACGCGGACACGCGGTCCATCTCACGGGCCCGGCCACGCACGCGACGATGTCACTCAGGCACGGACTCCGCGGGCGACTGCGACTCCTCGACCGCGCCGCCTCCGCCCTCTTCGGCGCGGCGCGCGTCGGTAAACGACCACCGTGGGTGAACGCCGCCGAGGGTCCCGAAACTCTCGCGGCCACAGCGCAACATCACCATCATCGTGCACAAAACCGCGCCGTCACCGGGTACTCGCGCGCCAACGAGGGCACCGACGGGACCCGCGAGGAGGACGGCGCGTACTACAAGTACGAAGATCCCGCGCCCATCACGCCGTGGGTCAGGCGCGTCATCACCGGCATCGAACTCCTTCGCAACGGACGATACAACAAAGGGATGGCGTTCAGCGAAGAGGAACGACACAAGATGCACCTACTCGGCCTGCTCCCGCCCGGTAAGTTCACGCAGAACACCCAGGTCAAGCGCGTGATGCGCGTCATACGCGGCCTGTCCGACCCGACCGAGCAGCACCTACACCTGCTCGGCCTGCTCGAACGCAACGAGCGCCTCTTCTACCGCGTCCTAGTGGAGCACCACGAAGAACTGTTCCCCATCATGTACACCCCCACCGTCGGCAAAGTGTGCAAAAAGTTCAGCGAGGTCTTCTTCCAACCCAGGGCGCTGTACATCACGAGCGCGGACAAAGGCCGCATATACGACATCCTCAAGAACTGGCCGGAGAAGCACTTAAAGCTGCTGGTGGTGACCGACGGCGAACGCGTGATGGGCCTCGGCGACCTGGGCGTTCAAGGCATCGGCGTCGCCGTCGCTAAGAGCTGCCTCTACACCAGCATGGGCGGCATGGACCCCGCGGACGTCCTCCCGGTCTGCATCGACGTCGGAACTAACAACCAGACACTGTTAAACGACCCGCTGTACATCGGCCAGCGGTGTGCGCGGATGCCTTTCGGGGAGGAATACGACGAGCTGATGGACGAATTCGTAAACGCGGTGAAGCGTCGGTTCGGCGATCGCGTCATCGTCCAGTTTGAAGACTTCTCCAACCAGAACGGTAAGCGTTTGCAGGAGCGGTACGCGACACGCGCGGCGACGTTCAACGACGACATCAGCGGCGTCGCGGCGACCACGCTGGCGGGTATAATCGCGAGTTTACCGAAGACGGGGATGAAAAAAGTGGGCGATCACACTTTTCTCGTCGCCGGCGCGGGGGAGACGGGGACGGGGATCGGGGAGATGATCGCCGAGTACATCGCGCAGGACGAGCAGATACCGATCAACGAGGCGCGGAAGCGGATATGGATGGTCGACAGCAAAGGGCTCATCACACGGAGCCGGGCGGAGAAGGAAGAAGATTTGGCGTTTCACAAGTTACCTTGGGCGCACGACGGGATGGACGAGTGCGCGACGGTGCAGGAGGCGGTCGAGGCGGTGCGACCGACCGCACTCATCGGCGTCCGCAGGCATAAGCACTCACTCACCTCCGGCGCGCTCGCGGGCGACTCCCACGTAGGCGTCGATTCACCCAACCCGGCTGGCGGGGTTGACGCCTTGGCCGAAAGCCACCCGCCGAGACTGTTCACGAAGGCGGTGCTGCAGAAGATGGGCGAATGCGCGAGTGCACCGCTGATCTTCGCGCTGTCCAGGCCCGAGGGCATCGCGGAGTGTACCGCGGAGGAGGCGTACGACGCCACGGGCGGGAGGTGCGTGTTCGCGGGTGGATGCCCGGTGCCGCCGTTTGTGCACGGCGGCCGGGGCGTCGAGGTCCGTCAGTCCACATCCGCCTACGTCTTCCCCGGGTTTGCGTACGGGCTGACCCTCGCGGACGCGCACAGGGTACGTACGCCGATGTGGCTCGAGGCTGCCGAGGCGGTCGCGGACAGCGTGACGGAGGAGGATCTGGCGAAAGGTGCGGTGTACCCGCGGATGTCGCGGATTCGGGAGGTTAGCGCCCGGGTGGCGGCGAGAGTCGCGATGAAGTGCCACGAGATGGGCGTGGCTTCGATTCCGGGCAAGCCACCGTCGAGCGCGAAGATGCTCGCGGACGCCAGGCGGAAGATGTACAATCCGGCGTACAGGTGCTACATGTGACTCCAGTGATCTGCTTAATCGGCTAGTGGCCTCCTCGGATTGCAATCGCTAATTTCCTGTAAAAACTTTCAACTCCCTCGACCCGCGCTCGAATGATCCCTCCCGTCACATGTCACATGTCCTCGTCGAAGTCCGCGCTGACGGCGACGCACGCCGCCGCGGCGTCGAAGAGATGCGCGAGGCCCATCTCTTGCAGGTACTTCCTCGCTGCCGCCTCCGTTCGCAGCGTCTCGAACCTAAACTTTTTAAACGACGGCTTCGGCGTCGTGCCCTTCCACACGCACGTGCACTCATTCACCGCCTCCTCGCCGAGTGGGGTGTCGTCGTCGTACTCCGGCTCCGCTCCGTTCTCACCGTCGACCTGTGCGTTCCAGTCTATGCGGCGCATCATGAGCTTCTCGTACCGCCGGACGGATTTAACCCCGCCCTCCACGATGACTATGCAGAAGGACTCGGTGATGAGGCACACGCCTGGGTAGGATAGCGAGGGAGGGGGATGGGATACGAGGGGTCAGGGTTTGGGTTCGCGCTTGTTCGTGACGCGGTCGGATCGAGAGTGAAGCCTCGGTCAAGCGCTAAGGCTCGATCACCGCTGAAAGCTCTGAGGCTTTCAGTACATATGGTTCACGCGATGTCGTCACCGGCTGACGTCTCGACCCAGGGAGAGGATTCGGGAAAAGGGGTGAAGAAAAGGCCAAGATGAAATACATCATCAAAGCATAGCCGAGATGAAAAAGGAGGCACCACTCACCCGACAGCCTGTTCTCCTGCGCGTTGATGTCCACCCTGAACTTATTCTTCGGGTTGGCAAGGGACTCCACCCTGTACACGTGCACCTGCGTCTCCACGCTCCCGGTCGGGTCGTCGAAGAGCTTACGAATCTTCCGTTCCCGTCGCTCCGCGGGGGTGAGCTGCCTTGCCAAGTTTCGATCTTCGTGCGCCGACGCCCTTTCCTCCATCTGTTGCCGCACCTCCTTCTCGATCGCCGTGGGATCCGCGGTGGCCTCGTCCGTGAGCACCCGCATCAGGTTGGAGATCTTAACCTTCGGCTTCGGGGGTTCCAACAAACCCTGGCGGATCATCTCCTGCTTCTCCTGCTCGCGCTGCTGCCGCCGTTGCGTTCGCAGCTTCTTCTGCTCGCGCTTCGTGAGCTTCAGGGGCTGCGGCGGCGGCGGCGGCGCCTCCATCGGCGGCTGCATCGGCACCGGGTGCTCGACGTAGAGGTTGATCTTCTCCGGCTTGATCTCCCATTTACCGTCCGAGATGTCGTCGTAAGTGCCGTTCTTTAAGATGTGAACGTCCCACCACTCGGCTTCTGGTATTTCGTCCAGTACAAACGCCGCCCGGCTCGAAGCCGCCCCCGCCATGCCCCCTTTGATACCGGCCCTCGCGCCGAGCGGGATCAGGTTAGGATCCGCGGTCGCCTCGAGGCGCTCGCGCTCGGCGACGGCGCGGCGTTCCCGTGCCTCTCGCGCCGCGATCTTGCGAGCCTCCGTCTCCCCAAACTTGGCCTGCAGGCGGACCATGTCCGCCTGACGCTGAAACTTTCCCTCCTTTACAAACTGCGAAATAAAATACGAGTCGGTGGTCAGGGTCGAACGAACGGTGTGGATTGAACTGGACGGGTTCGATACGGGTAAGTCCGGCGGTGGTGATCGAGTCGGAGTCGTCGTCGCATCGGCGTCGTCAAACAGCTCGTGTTTGTCGTCAGCGTTTGTTGCACTGGCGGGTGCGCTCGGTTGCAAATTACCCGAGTAAAAAACTTCATCCGCCGCGACGAAACGACCCGACCGTTCACTCATAAAACAAAACAAACGCAAATCGAGCCGGCGAGTACAGATATACGGGACTTCCGGGAAAGTATCGGCCGGATGGTAAGGGGAGCCCGTCATCGACTGGCGGGCGCCGCCAGCTGTCTAGCGCTTCGATGTGGCAAGATGAAAAATTGCAACGAGAGACGGGGACCCTCGCGACAGAGTGTTACTTGCGTTGCGTCTTCGACGGCGGGGTGGATTAAAAACACAGGGCCGGGCGGGGTGGAGAGCGAACCGAGCGCGGTCGTACCTGGAACGTCGACCTGCGATCTCTGCGCCGGCCGCCTTTCCCCATCCTCGGGTCTTGCCAATCTTCCGCGCCGGTCCCCGCGACGTCCTCCGCCGCCTGTTTCTCCGCGTTTGCAAAGGCTTCGAGCTTGGCGCTCTTGGCGTTGACCGCGAAGGTGGACACCGCGACCTCGTTGGCGGTGACCAACACACCGTGCTCGTCGACCTCCTGTCCTTTGTCGTTGAGGCGGAGAGAGACGGGTCCCTTGGCGGCCGCGGCGGTGGATGCCGCGGCGGTGGCGCCCGACCTGATCTTGCCCGCGAGCTCGAGCGCTTTCTGCACCGCGGCGGACGGGCCTTTGGCCTTGGGCGCGGGCCCCGCGGGTCCCGCGGCGGCCTTGGCGCCCTTCAGTTTCTCGGCGAGTTCCTTAGCCTTCGCCGCGGCGGCTTTGGCCTTGGCGAGCTTCTCGGCGAGGGAGAGCGCGGGCTTCTTCGCGGCGGGTTCGTCCGTGGCAGCCTTCGATGCATCAGTCTCGGCCGCCGCGCCCGCATCATCCTTGGCCGCGTTTGAATCGTCGGCGGAGTCCCATCGTCGGCGCTTGGATCGACGGGTGCCCTCCTCGGGAGCCGCGTCGGCCTCCTCAGCCTTGCGTTTCTCGGCGCTGCCCCCGGCCATCGCCCCGGCACTGACGCACCGCGCGGCGAACCTGTGTCTAAACCTAAACATCCGCGAAGCCGAGGTTCAAACAAACACCGTGGCTCGAGCCTTCGCGGCTTTCTCGTGCGTTGCACGTGTTTTGTTACAGACATTGTACACAGTTACCGGTTAACATCCTGACCACGGATCCATAGCGAGCCAGTTAGTGAATTCCTCAACCTGATCAACCGTCGTGTGATCAATCCAATGCAGATTCTCGAGGGTAATATCTTACCCCGAGATCGATGGGCATCATCGCCACATTGATCGCACGGACCTTCGAGTATGGAGTCCCTCGCGAGTCGCACGAACGTCGCCTCCCTCCGCGCGGGGAGCGCCGCGAGGCCCGCCTCGCACCTCAACCGCGGCCGCGCCGCCCCCGTCGCCGTCCGCGCCTCGGGCGCCGACGACGACGGAAACAACAAGACGTCATCCGCCGTGGCCGGTGCGTGCCCTTCCCCGGAGAGAGCCAAAAACCGCAAACCCCGAAGCGACGGCGCGCCTCGTTCGATGCGTCTCCGTCACCGGGATCGCGCGGCGCGAACGCCATCGCGGCGTCCCAGTGCCACGGATCTCCATCCCGCCCACTCCTTTCGCGCACAGCTGTGTCTCGGTCCAACCCGCGCGCCCGATGCCATCGGATAACGACGTAATCGCGTTGTTATCGATCCGTCCCAAGGAAAAAAAGAAGCGACGGTCGGCCACGTGCGTCCACGCTGACCCCGATCCCCCCCACGATCCCCATCGTCCACAGGCGCCATCGCGTCCGCCGTGCTGCTCTCCGCCGCGGCGCCGTCCGCGGAGGCGCTCGCGTCCTTCCAGGGCAACCAGGTGGCGCAGACCGCCGAGTACAGCGAACTCCTCGGGTTCGATCCCGCCAGCGTGATGAACGCCAAGACGGGCTCCAAGGTGGCGCCCGAGGCCTACCAGACCCCGACGCCGACCCCCGTCGCGTCCAAGGGCGTGGACCCGGCGGTCAAGAACATCCTCGCGCAGACCTCCGTCTACGTCGTCTCCAGCGACGCGTCCAAGACCGCGGCTCCTACAGCGACCGCGGGGACGCCCGCCAACCCAACCGCCGTCACCTCGGAAGACGCGGGGTCAAAGTTTGCCGCCATCAAGGCTGCCAAGGCTGCCGAGGCCGCCGAGGCCGCCGCGCGCAAGACGGAGGCGACGCGCAAGGCTGGGCTGGACAAGACTGAGCAGGCCGCCAATGCCAAGGCTGAGGCTGCGGCCAACGCTGCCGAGAAGAAAGCCGCCGCCGCCGCCGCCAAGGCTGAGAAGGCCGCGGCTGATGCCGAGAAGAAGGCTGCCGCCGATGCCGCCAAGGCCGAGGCTGCCGAGGCTAAGGCTGCCGCCGATGCGGAGAAGGCTGAGGCTAAGGCCAAGGCTGACGCCGCCAAGGCCGCGGCTGATGCCGAGAAGAAGGCTGCCGCAGATGCCGCCAAGGCCGAGGCTGCCGCCGCCAAGGCCGAGGCTAACAAGGACAAGACCGCCGCGGCCGAGGCCAAGGCCAAGGCAGCCGAGGAGGCCAAGGCTGCCAATGCCGAAGCCAACGCCGCAAAGGCTGAGGCCAAGGCTAAGGCCGACGCCGCCAAGGCTGAGGCTGCCGCCAAGGCCAACGCCGAAAAGGCAGCCGCCGCCAAGGCCAAGGAGGAGGCCGCCGCCGCCGCCAAGGCTGAGAAGGCCGCGGCTGATGCCGAGAAGAAGGCTGCAGCCGATGCCGCCAAGGCTGAGGCCGCCGAGGCCAAGGCTGAGGCTAACAAGGACAAGACCGCCGCGGATGCCGCCAAGGCTGAGGCCAAGGCCAAGGCTGAGGCTGCCAAGGCCGAAGAGAAGGCCGCCGCCGAGGCCGCCAAGGCTGAGGCAAAGGCTGCCGCTGACGCCGAGAAGGCCCAGGCCGCAAAGGCTAAGGAGGAGGCCGCCGCCAAGGCCGCCGCTGACAAGGCTGAGGCCCAGGCTAAGGCTGCGCAGGAGAAGGCTGCTGCTGAGGCCGCCAAGGCTGAGGCCAAGGCTAAGGCTGCGCAGGAGAAGGCCGCTGCCGAGCAGGCCAAGAAGGAGGCCGCCGCTCAGGCTGATGCCG
>Ga0209631_10005141_pt1 | contig 14008 bp, 10 predicted proteins | sample COG_08_FD_184752 | JGI IMG/M metagenome (GOLD analysis project Ga0209631, IMG submission 184752) | Pelagic Microbial community sample from North Sea - COGITO 998_met_08 (SPAdes) (version 2) | ecosystem: Environmental > Aquatic > Marine > Neritic zone/Coastal water | place: Helgoland, sampling... | reverse complement strand
ATAACATCTGATATTCCATTACGTTTAGATATATCAACATTTGATAATTCCAGAATTGGAGTATTATTTGGTGTTGGTTCACAAACATTTGACTTACCAGGAACTAAGAAAAACAATGCTTTCTTTAACAACGCATATGATATAGGAGCTATAGATATTCCTGCATTATATGATTTTGTGAGTGCTGCAGTATTAATTGATGGAGATGAAGTATTAACAGGAAATATGCAATTACAGGAAGTAGTCGCATCTGAAGATGGTTATGTAACTTATAAAGTAACCGTAGTAGACCAAGCCATTCAATTTACAAGTGAATTAGATGGTGATTTCATAGCAAACGCGGATTTTAGTGCTTACAATCATAATTTAACAGTTGATTTTATAACAGGTAGTTGGTCAGGTTCAGCAAATAATGCTGATTTACCTTTATCAGGTGCAGTATATTATCCTTTAGTTGATTATGGTAACGACGGAGAAGAAGCATATTATAGTTTAGATGCAAGTGGTTCATTACCATTCATACAATTTAGTGGTATAGCAACAACATCAGGATCAATTGATAATAAAAGAACACCTTTAGCATATCAACAATTATTACCTGCAATTAGAGGTAAAGAATTATTAGATGTAATAGCAGATCAAGCAGGATTTACTTATACAAGTTCATTTGCTAATTTAACATCTGAAGCATTTAAAAACGTTTATGTATTAGCTAAAAGTAGAGATACATTAGGTCCTACATCTGCAGGTGCATCAAACGAAACATTTAGTGGTTCATTAAATAGTGATATGACATTGCCTACTATAGGACCAGGTGGAACAAATCCATTATTAACAACAGTAGAATTAACTGCTGATTTTGACCCTAGTAGTAACTTTACAGGACCTACAAATTATAGATATGTTTGTCCTTTAAATGGTAATTACCAATGTGATTTCAGTATTAGTTTTAAACAAGTAACGCCAGGAGGAGCTAGTGCATTTAAAGCACAATATATAGCAGGTGTATTTGTTAGATTTGCTGCTGGTGGAACACAAAGATATAATAGTACAGGACAAAGTGGGTTTTATCCTACTGGTACCTCAAATGAAATACAAACCGGAGCATTTAACATACCAAATTTAACTGCGGGTGATACTATAGAATTAGTATTATATGTAGAGAATTTAACATTCTCAAATATTACTACAGCTGAAATATATGGTGATGATGATACGTTTTTAAATATTACATCAACACCAACATCATATGCAAATTCGCCTATTGATATGGCTCAACAATTTGATGGTAATACTAAAACATTAGATTTATTTAAAGGATTTTTAGAGCAATTTAACATGGTTGCTTTCCCAACTTATAATCAACCAAAATCAATAACAATAGAACCATTTGATACATGGATGATAAATGGTAGAGATGTAAACTGGACAGATAAATTTAATACAGCAGAACGTATATCAGTTACTTCACCATTAGCAGAACAAAATAAAGAAACATTTATAGGTAATAGTGGTGATAAAGATAGATTTAGTGTCTTTACAGAAGATAACCAACCTAACTTACCATTCGGTACAGTACAATTAGTATCAAATAGTACAATACCTCAAGGACAAAGAAAAATACAAACGTTTTTCTCACCTGTAATTATGGGTACAATGTTACAATCGGGATCTATAGATGCAGATGGTAATCCAACTTATAATTTATCAGTAGAAGAAAATTACGTACCTCATTTATATAAATTTGATAATTCAGGATTAAAATCATTTAACTTTAAACCTCGTATAGGATATAAATTAGCAAATAATGCATTAACATCAGCAGCATCAAGTTCTATTTTTATAGGTAATCCTGGTATAGGAGCAATTGCATATAGTGGATCTGATGGTTACGCTACAATTAGTAATTTATCAGCTGTAGGTAATTTAGAAAATACATTTAATTTACATTTTGATAACACATATACTCCATTTGTAGCAAGTAATTCATCATTTGGAATTGGTACTACAGTAGCAGAAACAGCTTATTTATCATATTGGAATAATTATATAGCAGGATTATATTGGAATGAAGGTAAAAAAGTAACATTAGATTTATTCTTTACACCTGAAGAATATAAAGATATAAGATTAAATGATCGTATAACAATTAAAGATCAAACATACAGAATTAACAAAATCAAAGGGTTTAATTTAATGGAACCTGATGTAGTAACAGTTGAATTACTAAAATTATATCCAGTATTTAACAATGTAGTTGATACACCAGCGCCAACACCGAGTCCAACTCCAGTGCCAACGCCTACACCTACTCCTACACCTACACCAGTACCTACTCCAACACCAACTCCTACACCATCACCTTCAGGATGTATAACAGTTACAATTTATGGTAGTAGTTCAGGTGATTACCAAGAAGCAACATTTATTTGTTGTGATGGTACTACAGGATATGAAAGAGTAGAAGATTATGCTTCAACATCATTCTGTGCACAAACAGGAACAGTAAGTAGTTCAGGTACAGGAGGTGTATCATTTGGAGGAACTTGTACAGATGATTGTTAATGAGAGAAGTAATTAAACATTTAAAAGCGACAATTGGTGAATTCGTTATTTGTGGAAGTTTGGCTTTATATTTACATGGTCTTATTGATGATTATAACCATGAAGAAATAGATATAATTGTAGATAGTGATATAAAGATAGATGGATATACAAGGCATACATCAAATAGATTTAATGCTAGAGGATGGATGGGAAAATATAATAACGTTTATATCGACGTGTATAACAAAGAATTACCTGATTACGATAAAGTCGTTGTTGATGGTTTGATAGTGCGTATAAAAACGTATCAAGCGCTTAAAACGCATTATTTGTCATTAGACATAGATAACATGAATGGACATGAAAGATTTAAAAACAAATTATTAACAAGGGTAGACTTGTTTAAATAAATATTTATTAGTATGGCAACACAGACTATTGATTATAATATTAATGTAAATGCTGGAAGTTCACTTAGAACTATCCAAGACATTGAAAACGAATTAAATGAGTTAAATCAGGAGATTAAAGAAGTTGGTGTTGGTAGTGCTGCGTTTGATAAAGCAGCTGGTAATATTCAGAAACTAGAGTCAGAATTAAGACAAACTCAATCTACAGTAGAAGGATTTACATTAGATAAAAAACTAGAAACAGCAGATGGTGCAATTAAAGTTGTAGCAGGTTCTGTAACTGCATTAACAGGTGGTTTAGGTTTACTAGGTATCGAAAATGAGAATTTTGAAAAGTTAACTGCACAAGCAACCAATGCAATTGCATTTGGTATGGGTATAAAAGATTTATCAGAGGGATTTGGTAAATTAGCTAAAAACTTAAACGTTGCAGGTATTGCACAAAAAGCATATAACCTTGTGCAACGTGCATTTAATGCTATTTTAAATGCGAATCCAATAGGTTTAACTATATTAGCAATTACAACATTAACTGGTTTAGTAATTGGATTAAAAGATAAATTCGAAGCTGTAAATAAAGTATTCCAGTTCTTTAAAGGATTAGTTACAGCAGTAGGTGAAGCATTAGGTTTAGCAGCTACAGCAGAAGAAAAAGCAGCACAAGCAGCTAAAGAAGCATCTGAACAACGTATTAAAGACATTGATAATGAACTTAAAATACGTAAAGCAGCAGGTGAAGATACAGTTGAATTAGAACGTGAAAAACAACAGTTATTAACTTCAATAACAGAAGAAGGTTCACAGGAGAGAAAAGATGCAATGGCTGATGAAGAAGCATTTGAAGCAGCTCAACTTAAAAAGAAACAAGACGCAATAGATGCTGCTGCTGATGAAGCTAAAAGAAAACGTGATGAATTAAAAGCAGAAGCAGATGCTAAAGCTATAGCTGATAAAGAAGTAGCAGATCAAAAGGCTGCTGATAAGAAACAAGAAGATGAAGATAAAGAAAAAGCTAGATTAGAAGGCATACAAGCTGTAGTAGATGAATTTGAAGCTAAACAACGTGATTTAGAAGTAGAAAGTGAATTAGAACGACTTGAATTAGAACAAGAACGTAAATTAGCTGAATTAGGTACAACTGTAGAAGATTTAGAAGCTAAAAAAGCAATTGAAGTATTTTATGCTACATTAACAGCTGAAGAATTAGAAAGAATTAGATTACAAGATCTTGCTGATGATAAAGCAATTTTAGAAGCTAAAAAAATAGCTCAAATGAACTTTGTAAGTGCTGTAGGTGGTGTAATAAATGCATTAGGTGGATTAGCAGCAGAAGGAACAGCAGCAGCTAAAACAGCAGCATTAGCAGACATTGTAATTAATACAGGTTTAGGATTTGCTCAAGGTTTAGATATCGCACAAAAAGGTGCTAAAGCTACAGGTCCAGCAGCGCCATTTGCTTTCCCAATATTCTATGCTACACAAATTGCTGCAGTAATAGGAGCAATAAGTAAAGCTAAAAACATATTATCACAAGTAAAAGGTGGAGGAGCTGGTGGTGGAGCAATAACAGCACCAAATGTAGCACAAACACCTTCAATATCATCAGCTAATTTAGATATAGGTGTAAGTCCTGAAACACAAGTTGCTGGAACAGCAGTTCAAGCGTATGTTGTCAGCGGTGATATAACATCATCACAAGAAGCAGAAGCAAAATTAAGTACAAGAAGAGCCATAGGCGGTTAAAATATAACAATATGAAAGTAATAAAATTAGACATTGATGAAGAAAACATATTCGAAGGAATAGATGCAGTAGCATTGGTTGCAGAACCAGCTATTGAATTAGATTTTCAATTTTTCAACAAACAACACTTTGCTAAAACATTTAAAGATTATCCTCAAGCAGCTCGTAAGGCAGCAGAACAAGGAATTAAACGTAATAAAGCGATTAAAAATAAATGTGGTACAGCGGTCGGCAAACGTAGAGCAACGCAGTTAGCTAACGGTGAAAACGTGTCAATTCAAACAATTAAACGTATGAGATCATTCTTATTACGTCAAAAAGATAATTACGATTTAGCTATAAAAAGAAGCGATTATAATGCATGTGGTTATATATCTTATCTATTATGGGGAGGACCTGCTGCATTACCTTGGGCAGAAAAGAAATTAAGACAAGCTGGTTTACTAGAAGAATCTAATAAAGAAGTAATTATGTCTGAAATGAAATGGGGTACTAAATCAGCAGCAGATAGAGAACGCATTTATAAAAAATATGGTTTTGCTGATCAAGCAGAAATAGATGGTATACCTGTATTTGCAGACGAAAATCAAGCATTAGTAATGGCTAGAAATATTGGTTGTGCAGGCACTCATAAACATGAAATTGGAGGAGAAACAGTTTATATGCCTTGTAAAACACATACTGAAGCAACTGATAAAATGCTTAAAAAAATAGAGGAATCTGAACCAGTTAAAATGCATAAACATTTTGATGAGTTTGATGATGACCAAAAAGAACAATTACTTAAGAATTTAAAATCCGTGGGTAAAACAGAAGCATCATTGATTGATGACACGTGGTTAGAAATTAGTGAGGATGAGTTTAATAACAGTTTATACGCTGAATTCGCTGTAAAACGTAGTGATAGTAATCCAGATAAAGGATCATTACAAGATACATCGCAATTTAAAGTATTATACAAATATTCAGGACCTAGAGATTCTAAAAATAGAACGTTCTGTAGACAAGTATTAAATTTAGATTTATTATACAGATTAGAAGACATAAACAATATGTCATTATTTGGTGCTAATGAAGAATTTAGTACATACGATATATTCGTATACAAAGGCAGTTTTAACTGTAGACACAGTTGGGTACAAAAATTCTTTAAAAGAAATGATACCAATAATAAACGATCTGCCAAAAACCCGATCCTAGAAGAAATATTAGGAGGACCTAGAGCACAAGGCGCTAGTCAAGTAAATCCTAAAGCAAGAACATTAAATGAAATTGAAGCAGGTGTACCTGAAGGTCAATTTGAATTTAGTGCGGTTGGTGAGAAAATGGAATTAGCAGGACCACTTATGGTACCTGATAAATTAATACCTCGATTTGATGAAGAAGGAGAAAAATATTATGTATTCTTTGACGCTGCAGGTATTAAAAAACTATCATATAAATTAATGGAGAATAAGTTAATCGATTCTGTAAACATAGAACATGATGCAGATAGAAAAGTAGCTGATTTAACATTAGTCGAATCATGGTTAGTAGCAGATGAGAAAAACGATAAATCAAATTCATACGGATACAATTTACCTAAAGGTAGTTGGTTCGGAGTTTATAAAGTAAACAACGAAGAAGTATGGGACAAATACATCAAAACAGGAGCAGTAAAAGGCTTTAGTGTTGAAGGTATTTTTAACGATAAAACAATTTTAGCAAATAAACAAGAATATGCCGTTACCAAATCCTAAACCAACCGAAAAGAAAGACGATTTTTTATCTAGATGTGTTACATCAGAGATAATGCGTAAAGAATTCCCAGATGGCAAACAACGATTCGTCATTTGCCTTCAGCAATGGGAAGATAAATAATATATTTATGTGCATACAAGGAGAATTAGTCCATTGATTCAATTGTATTTTATTGTATATATTTTTTATATATTTTTTCTTTTAGGAAGGGATAGCACGTAACGGAACCTCGTTAGCTATCCTTTCTTTCATCTTTTATATGTCCTCGTTTTCTACTTGTAGAATCTACATTATATCTTGGGTAATCACCAAATGCTAATTTATGTTGTTCTAAATGGTATTTTTCACGTTTCATACGTTCATCTTTATCTGCAACATATTCAATTACATCAAATGATAATCTAGTTCTATCTAACTTACCCGTAGCTAAATCATATGGAATTTTAGGTTGCCATGAAACTGTATCAGGCTTAATATGCTTAGAAAAATGGGCTACACGACGTTGTTCAGGCATAGTAGATTGACCAATATAAATGATATTTAAATCTTCATATATAGCATAAACACCAGCTGGCTCTTCACGATGATATTCTTTTAGATATTCAGCTTTTTTAATTCTAAACCAAGGCAACTTCCATTTTTCCTCATGTTCGACTTTAGATTGTTGTGCTTTACAGGTTTTACATTTGTAAATACCACGTTTAAACATTGATAGATAGATGTTGACACCAGGATTTAATTCAACTCCACAACAAGTGCATATTTTAGGATACACGCCTTTTTCATTAATTTTAACTCTCATAATATTATATTTTATTGTTCTTATTATACGTATGTAATATAAATAGAAAATCAACGGAAGCCAACCGATTTTATAAAAGAAGTAAAATAATACGGATATTTATGGTTAACGAAATGAGGCAAGTAGCCTCATCAATAATTTTTTTCAAAAACATTTACTATGACTAAAAATGAATTAAAAGAGTTAGTAAAACAACACTTTAATTTAGTCGAAGCAAACGTTGAAAAATTCGATAAAGCGGAACTAGAAGATGGTTCGAAAGTATCTAATAAGGAATCTGGCAAATTTGCTATCGGTCAAACTCTATTTATAGAGGACAAAGATGGTAACATGGTCAAAGCACCTGAAGGAGAACACGTATCAACATCTGGTATCCAATTTATTCTAGATAAAGACTCTAAAATCACAGGTCTTAAATATCCAGACGAAAAAGGGGAAGGCGATGCTGACCTAGCAGTTGAGGATAAAAGTGACGTAGTCATTGAAAAGAAAGGTGATAAAGCTGATGAAGGCGCATTTGCTTCTAAGGAAGACGAGATGGATGCAAGAACAGACGCTGAAGAGGAAGGATATCTAGATGGAATTAAAGACGAGAAGCAAGACTTGATTAACGCAGGCGGATTTAAGCTTGAAGATGTTATCGAAGTAATTGGAGAAGTAGTTGAGGCGAAAGTAGAAGAATTAAAAGACAAGATGAAAGTTATGGACGACAAAATGAAGTCCATGGAAGAAAAAATGTCTTCATTTAGTTCAGAACCAGCAGCTGATAAGACTGTTCCAGCAATCAAGTTTTCCAAAGCGGAAGGCACAACAAAAGCAGACAAACGCTACAACGCAATGTTGAAGAGAATGTCTAACAAATAACTAAAATTAAACTTAAACTATTATGGGATTAAATGTAGCTGCATTAGCAGACTTTAACAACGAAGTAGCAGGTAAAGTTTTACTTCAGACTATTTACAAAGGCAATACTGCCGAGTATGTAAGTATTCAAGAAGGGATTAAATATCAGGAGCCATTAAACAAAGTTTCCGTTATACCTTATTTTCAAGGTGGTGACGCTGTAACTACGCCAAGTGGATCTGCAACATTTACTCAAAGAAACATTACTGTTACGAAGAGAACAGCTTACGATGCTTGGAATCTTCAAACACTTACTCAGAAATACCTAGGTATATCTGCATTACCTGAAGGATCTTATGAAGAGACTTTCAGTTTATTAAACGACTTAACTACTGAATTAGTAGCTAAGGCACAACAAGACAATGATAACTTTATTTGGAATGCAGTATCAGGATCACAATTTCCTGGATCATCTGTAGAGCCAGAAGCTGACGGCTTTCACAAACTAATTAGTGGTTCTACTGCTAATGTAGTTGTTGCGACAGGCGCTTCTGCAACTCCAATTACAGGATCTACTGCATACGCACAGTTAACAGGAATGTTAGAAGTTGCTGATCCAAACATCTTAGATGTTAGTGATTTAACTTTCTTCTGTGGTATTAAAGTATTCCAAAGAATCATAAATGGTCTAACTACGCAAAATCTCTTTCACTTTGACCCTACATCGGTTAAATCAAGAGGTGGATTTTACGAAGTTCCATTACCAGGATACCCTAACGTGGTAATCGTAGGTGGATGGGGATTACGTAACAAAGAGAGAGTAGTACTAGGACCTGCATCTGATGCATTCGTAGGATGCGACTTAATTAGCGACACATCGAACTATCAGTTATGGTATGACATAAATAGCGACACAATTAAGTACAGATTGAGAAACAAATTAGGTACTCAAATTGGACACCCTCATTACTGGGTATCTAACGACGTAGCTTAAGCTTAAACCGATTATTAACTAACAAAAACTTAAAATTATGGCATGTGATATTACATCAGGATTTCAACTAGGTTGTAGAGACTCAATGGGTGGACTCCGTCAAATTTATATATTAAGTGGTTCAGTTAGTTCAGTAACAGGCGCTAACAATGGTTTATTAACAGCTATCAGTGGATCAGGTACGTTCTTTTTATTCGAACTTGCTAAAAACACAGGTGACTTTACAGAAACTATTAATAGTAGTATTGAAAATGGTACTGTTTATTACGAACAAGTAGTAAATGCACCATTCCAAAAACTACAATCGTCTACTCGTAATCAGGTTAAAGTTCTAGCACAGAACCCTGACCTTAAGATTATAGTTCAAACTAATAATGGTACTGAAGACGGCGGAATAGGACAATTTTTCTATTTGGGCCAAGAAAATGGTATGACATTATCAGGTGGAACTGGACAAACGGGGACAGCTTTTGGAGATCTAAACGGATACACACTAACATTTACAGGTGATGAACCATTTCCTGCAAGTGAAGTAAGTGGATCTATTTTAACAAATGTACTTTCGGGTATAACTGTAGGATCTTAAATATATTCTTAAAAATTGGGGGGTCTATAAATGACCCCCTTTTTTTTAATATCTATCTTATACAATAAACATATTTATTCTTAGACGATGATTAGACTAAATTACAGTAGCAGTGGAGGAGATGTTAATGCCTTATTTTGTAATGTACAAATAAGCGCATCTGAGGTTTTATACTCTCTAACTAGTAGTTATGATCAATCATTATGGGAATTATCAGGTAGTGTAGTTTCAAATAAAACACAGGGTGGAGACGGATGGATTTTAGTTTCATCTAGTAAAGATTTAGCACCTACAGCAAGCGGACAATGGTTTGCTGATGTTTCACCTCTTATAAACGTTACAGAACCTGCTATTTGGAACCAAACAGCTTTAGTTTGGCAGAACAATAATAGTCCAGTTTCTATAATAGATTATATTTGGAATATTTTCCAAGAATTTATAACAGGTAAAACAGATGGCGGATTTATTGATACAGAAAGAGTATGGGTCTCAGGTTCGAATGACCCAATTATAACAGATTATGTATCAGGAAATGAAAACGGTACCTTTAACACATATCAATACTAATGGAAAACAAAAAATTTAACTTCTCAGCTATCAAACGTAAAGAAGAATTCGCTAAAAGTGGATTTGACAGAGAAAGTAACCCATATAGAAGTGACAATGTAGATTGTCCTAAGTATATGAAATTTGGGGTTGATAACCAATACCCAGAATACCTTATTTCACTATATAATCAATCATCAACACACGCTTCATGTATAAATTCAATTGTACAAGCAATCACAGGTGATGGTTTAGTATGTGATAATGAAGATTATTTAAAAAGAGCTAATAGAGATGGGGAATCATGGAATGATATCTACAATAAAGTAGCTTTAGATTATAAATTATTTGGCGGATATGCTTTAGAAATTATTTATACTAGAGATAGAAGCAAAATTGCAGAAATCTATCACGTAGACTTTAGTCACGTTCGTGCAATGGAAAAAGACGATAGATCAAAAATACCAGGATATTATATATCTCCAGAGTGGAAACCAGTTTGGAATTATAATATTGAACAAGACGATAAAAAATTACCTCAATTACCACCTTTCAATTTAGAAAAACGTAGTGAGGAACCAAAACAATTATTATACCATAACCCATATAGACCAGGACAAGGATATTATCCATTACCTGATTACGTAGGTGGATCTAAAGTAATAGACTTAGATCAAGAGGTAGATAATTTCCACATATCAAACATTAAAAATGGTTTAGCACCATCATTAGCAATTACAACTTATACAAATGCAAATGATGAAGAGAGACAAGCTATAGAAAATATGCTACGCTTACAGTATGAAGGTACAAGTAATGCGGGAAATATGCTTTATATGGATGTTGCAGATCCAAGTTTAAAACCAGACATAACACCAATACCTCAAAATGGAGCTGACGATTATTATACTACGTTAAATGACGTTGTATCACAAAAGATACTTACGTCTCACCGTATTACGTCACCAATGCTTTTAGGTATTAAATCTAACGTAGGACTCGGTTCAAACGCGGAGGAAATAGAAACGGCATACAGATTATTTTTAAATACAGTAGTATTGCCATTTCAACAAAGTATATTAAGCGTATTTGAAGGATTATTAGAATTCAATTACGGAGAAACAACATTAGGTGTTGTACAGAAAAACCCATTATTTGAGTATGATGAAGAAGATGAAACAGAGGTAGTAGTATCTCAAGATGCAGAGGTAAAAGATGAAAAAGAATTAGATGATCAAATAAATGATGACGCACCATTAACAGAATAGACATATGACAACTACATTATTAATTAGCGAAGCAAAAGTTAGAGCATTTTCAGATTTAAATGAATCAGTTGATGATGCTTTAATGGTTAACGGTATTAGAGAAGCGCAGGATATAGTTATACAACCTATTATAGGAACTATACTATACAACACTTTACTTACAAAAATTGATAACAATAGTGTATCAGGGTCATATCAAACATTAATTGACGATTACATTCAGCCAGCATTAGTTTATGCTTCATTGTACAATGTTACAGAGGCTGTAATGGTAAGAACTAGAAATAACGGATTATTAACTCCAACCGGAGGTGAAAATAGCGTTAATGTAGATAGAAGTATGTATGATGCTAAACGTCAAAGCATTTTTAATAAACAACAATTTTACGCGGATCAACTATCTAGATATTTAAGCGAGAAATACAATTTGTTTCCTGAATTAGGACAAAATACAGAATTATATCAGTTTATACCTGATTATGCATCGCAATACAGATCACCTATTGTAATGCAAAGAAATACTAGAGCAGTATATATGAACTTAGCTCAAAGATCAGGTTTACCAATTGTTAATTCAGCGTATCCAAGTTATCCTCCACCAGGACCAAACAAATATAATATATAATTATGGCACAAGATTTATCAGGACTGTACATCAGTCAATCATTTCAAAACTTAGTACAAAGAAGCGCTAGTGGTGCTTTTAACGTGCTTGCAACGGCGACAGGAACAGAATTTATTCCTGTATCAGCATCATATGCAATTTCTGCTTCAAAGGCAGATTCAGTAGTATCAGCAAGTTATGCTGTAAGTGCATCATACGCTGTTAGCGCATCTTACGCGTTAAGCTCGTCATATGCTGTAAGTGCTTCATTAGCTCAACGTGCTGTGTCATCTTCACATTCAGACGTTAATTTACAAGAAGTATTACAAAATGGTAATTCAGCTTCTATTGCAATAAATTTAACAGCAAGTCTAAATACAACAGCAAGTTTAACAGAACATAAAAATGAATTTAAAGTAACAGCACAAGATAAAGATACTGATTTTGATGTTGCATCATTTAAAATTAGGAATAATAATAGTGGTAAAACACAAATTACTGGTTCAGTTGAAATAACGGGATCATCATTAGTAGATGGAGCATCAACTGTAAGATTAAATTCATTAGGTAATAATGCAACTTTTACAATTGAAGATTTAGCTAATGATAGTTTTGCTGTTGGAACTAAATTATTCATGACTGGTTCAAGAGTTGGAATAATTGAAACATCTAAAAACCTAAAATTTGTTGCAGGTGATTCTACTCTAATGAGTGCGGGTGATCAATTCTTATTTGATAAAAATAATTTCCAATCAGGTGATTTTAAAATTACAGATGATGGTTCAAGATCAGCATTATATCAGCACGAAAACTTAACTGAAACAGGTAGTATTAGATTTGCAAATACAACTAAAGATGTAGGTATAGCAATAAAAATGGATGATAACAAGATGGCATTACAAATGTATTCTGGTTCAGCATTCGCTCCTATTATACAAAGGTTATCTGGTTCAAAACAAATAAATCTATATGATTCTACTTCAAGCACTGGTTCATCAGCACAAGTATTAACATCTAATGCTAATGGTGGAATTGAATGGGGTGTTGGAGCTGCAGATCCTTTTCCATTTACAGGAAGTGCTCAAATAACAGGATCATTAATAGTAACTGGTTCAGTAAATTTAGGTAACTTTAATTCATTAAATACTTTAGGTACATCAATTAACGCATTAGTACATGGTGATGGTAACTCAATTTTAAGTGGTGAAGATAATGTAATAATAGGTGGTGAAGGTAACAGTGCAGGTAATGGCGTAGGATATTCAGGTATTTATAGTGCTGCAGCATCTCAACTAACAAACACAGATACTTCGGTAATTGTAGGTGGTTATCAAAACCGATTACAAGCAGCTAGATCATTTATAGTAGCTGGTAATGATAACCAAGTAACAGATTCAGGTGCTACATTCTCAGGTATTATTGGAGGACAAGGACATAGAATATCAAGTGCAATTACAGCATCAGCAATTATTGGTGGTAGAAACTTCACAGCAACTAAAGGAGATACAGTATATGTTCCATCATTAGAAGCATATCAAGGTGGAGCAAATATAACAGGTTCAATTGTTGGTAGTGCAGGTGCAGTATTTGGAGCATCAGCAGGAGCAGGTAGTGCAGATGCAATTACATTAGGTAATAGTTCAACACCAGTACAATATGGTAATATTCAAATACACCAAAATACAGCTACAAATACAGGTAACTATTTTAATGGACTACAAATTATAGATGCTGCAGGGGTAGTAACTGAATTAGCAAATAGTGCTTTTACTGGATTAGGTAATAATATTCAGTATCTTGGAATGGGTCCTAATAGTCCAAATAGAACTGATTCTATTAAATTATGGACTACTGGTTCAAGTAATACATTAAATGTAGCTACTAATTTAAAAATTACAGATGGATTAGATATAGCAATGTCTGGT
>Ga0209631_10005139_pt1 | contig 14009 bp, 9 predicted proteins | sample COG_08_FD_184752 | JGI IMG/M metagenome (GOLD analysis project Ga0209631, IMG submission 184752) | Pelagic Microbial community sample from North Sea - COGITO 998_met_08 (SPAdes) (version 2) | ecosystem: Environmental > Aquatic > Marine > Neritic zone/Coastal water | place: Helgoland, sampling... | reverse complement strand
ATAAATTTAACCTAAATTCAGGAGCTATATCAAGCGTCAGGCCAAAAAAAGTTAAGCCCAATAGGGATCGTGACCTCCTCACCACTATCTAAAACATATTGCATATCTACATCAGGTTGAGTTTCTCTCATATGCTCTCTTAAAGCACGAGAATCTTTAGCTAATAAGTAGTTATCAACAAATTCACGGATTGTTTTAGTTTCTTCGTCTCCACCAACTGATGTAATCATGTATTTCATACGTGTTGATAATTCAGCTGAGCTCATTTTATCTAGTCGTTTAAGGCCAGCTAATTCACGATCAATTTTTTTCTCATCGTGACCTGTTAACATTTTATATGTAATAGGAGTATTTGTAGAAGGTAGGGTAAAATGAAATTCATTTACACCTTGTTCAATGGAATTTTCGTCAAAAGGACGTGGGTCTAATTCGGATAAATCAACAGTATATTCCATACCATTATATTCGAATGTATAATCTTTACCATAGCCTAAGATGCGAGCAGCCATAAATAAAGCATTTTTATCTCCTACAATTAAATCATTATAGTCAATACTTTTATCAACAATAAGAGATTGTAATAATTTGTCTAATACAATACCTTTTTGAATATATGCTTGATTAGAAAGAATATCTTCTTCCTTAGCAGTCATATACTTCATTTCTACTTCTCCAGATGATAACACATTATCTTTAGGATAGATTAATCCTTTTGAAGGTAATTCTACTACCTCAGTAGGGAATTTAAATTCACTCATAATTTTTATTTGTTATAACTTTAATACGTGTATACATATTTAATATAAAAAAGAGCTTGACGTTAGCCAAGCTCTCTTTAAAAGTATTTATCTTTTTTTTTAGAAATTCAAGATACAGTAATCTGGTTGAACTGTCATCGTTAAATTGATAGCAGTATTTTCTGTATCCCAACCATACTCACCAAAGTTTGTTTCAGTAATCATAGCACCTTTAATTATCCATTCAGATACTACATCCCCTACAGGACCTAATACATTAAATGTTAAATCTTTCTTATAGAAATCTGAATAACCATCTCTACCAGTTACAGATTCGTGGTGTAATCTTACCCACTCCATTACTGCTTGAGCACCTGAAGGTGTGATTGGGTCAAATAATGTAAACTGAATTGTGTTCCAAGTAGTTTTACCCTTAACGAAACGTTGAACGTTAATATGGTTAAGAGCTACCGAGCCTTGAGTTAAACTTACAGCGCCTACACCTTTTACAATGTATGCTGGGAATCCATCCATATACATGATGAACCTGTTTGCTTGTTTGGGTTCAAACGCTGTAAAGAAAATTTCGTTAGGATCTAATACTGCCATTTTGCGTTATCTTATTTTATTCTATTATAAATATTTACTCTTTTAACTCTTACGCTGGGAAAGTAGCTCCTGTTGGTAATACGTTAAAGTCTAAGTAGATGAATTCAGCTGTTCTAGTTGGTTGTAAATAAATAGCACCTACTAACTGATTTCTATCAATTACATCTGGAGTGTTATTTGAATCATCCATTACTACTTTGAATGCGTATAAACCTTGTCTTTGTTGTACACTTTCTAAGTAGGGGTTAACTGCTGCTAAGAAATTATTTCTTGTAGCTGCTGTATTTTGTTCAAATACTAAGTTTTGGGCTACTTGACCAATAAATCCTTTAAGAGCAATCAATAATCTTCTAACATTTACTCTATCTAAAGCTGAAGCTTGTTTTTGTAATGTTTTTTGTCCGTATACTACAACACCCGTTCCAGGGAATGAAGCAATTGGGTTAACATTAGATTCATATAAAGTATCTCTGTTAGTTGATGTTAATTGTCTTTCAGCGCGAGTTACATTAGTTAATCCCCCTCTGTTGATACCCGCTGGAGCAAACCATGGCTCGCTTACACTGTCGTTATATGCATAAACTCCCGCAATCATAGTTGAGGCTGGGACCCAAACATTTGTAGTGCTTGATAAGTCTGGATCTGCTACTTGTAGCCATGGCCAATATATTGCAGCATATGAAGTATTTCTTTCATCTGCTTCTTGGGTAGTAGATATAATACTTGAGGCATATAAAGATGGATCAATTACTAAAATGCTATCACCTCTTCCTTGAGTATTATTAATAGCAGTAGTAATTTGAGAAGTATGTGATGCATTAGTTAAACCTGGAAGGAATAGTGAGTTAAATTGATAACTATCTTGGTTAGATAATAAATTTAACATATTTGTATAATCACTTCCTACTAGACCTTGTGAATCAGTAGAATTAATGTATTGATACATATTCATTGTTCTAGAGGAAGGAATTATGTTACCAACACCACCTGCAAATGAACCATTGTAAGAACCAGATCCTACTGTTGGGATAGATCCAGTAAATTGAGATTTAGCATTTCCAGCATTATCCAAATAATTTGGAGTTGTAGTAACAGATTTAACCCTTACATATCTAGAAGCATTTGAATATGAGCCTGATACTTGTAAGTAATTATCTGAAGAAATATAGTTATATTTTTCGTCACCAATTACTTTAGTAATAAAATTATCTTGAGTTGGATCTAAAGATAAATTATTCCAAGATTCTAATACTACTTTATTATTTTGGGTATCATTACCTCTTCTAACTATTAAAGAGAAAGTACCTGAAGAAGTATTAGCTGTAGTTACTTCCCATCTTACATTATCGGAAGAACCTGATTCCATAGCATTATCTGATAATACTGAACCTGTATTATTCCAAATAACACCTTTATCAATTGCTTCTAATTCTAATACTGTAGTTTCATTAGTTGTATTACTACCACCACCTAGTACTGTATCTGAAGTTGCATCTGAACCAGTTGAGAATGTAGATGAAGAACCTGTTACAAATGTTACTCCATTAAATGCTGTACCTGCTGAAGCTGCTGTAAAGTTTAATACTCCAGAACCAGCATCTACAGAAGTAATTACTGAAGAGATAGCAGTGCCTATTTTAGTATTTAGGAAAGTAGCATAAGCTGTAGAAGTAGAACCTGTAGATACAAAATATAGAGGGGCTTGATCCGCTGGTAAACCACCAACTGGATCAGCAGCTACAAATCTGTAAGTAGTACCACTGTAATCAAATTTAACTTCATCATCTACATTCGTACCAAATACTGAAGCTCCTGCTAAAGTAAGATCTATACTTGCGGTTGCTGAAGAATCACCAACAGTTGAACCTGCTGTAACACTTGCTGAAGCGTAATTCCATGTTGATGGGTTGGATACTACTCTAGTTACTAATAAAGCATTACCACCATTATTAAAGTAATTGTAAGCTCCAATTGAAGTAAAGAAAGTATAATCTAAACTACCACTTTCAAAAATTGTTCCAAATCTGTTTTGATAATCACTGTAAGATGTAACAATCGTAGGTTGTTCTACAGGACCTTTTACTGTAGGACCTACGATAGCAGCTCCTATTTGAACTGGTTGTTGAGTAATAAATGACTGATCATTCTCTCTTGATAATACACCTGGTGATATTAATGTTTCTGCCATTGTAATGAGATTATTATTTTGTTATAAATATTCAAGAGAGACTCAAAAATTAATCTATTTTAGTAAACTCTCCCGTTTCTATGTTTATATTTCCATCTCCATATTTTTGTTGGAGTTCTTTACCAAATTTTTGACTTTGTTCTTGAAGGGTAATAATACCTTGTTTTAAATCATCTTTTTGTAATTGTAAAGTTTGAAGTTGATATTCAATACTTCCTAATTGGTCTACTAAATTTAATTCAGTTTGTTGAAATTCTTTAATTTGGTCTAATTCTTTTTTTTCTAATAACACTTTTTCCATGTTTATAAATATTATATTATTTTTTATTATTTAAAAGTTTTTTAACTTTTGTAAATACTTTATTTGGGTGTATTGATTTTTGGCATATATGTTGTTTATCAGTACCTTTCCATATAGGACACCAATCCCAATCTCCAGCATCAAATGAGAAATTTGGATTAACCCAACACGAATTACATACGGATTCATTACGTACTCTGGTAACTTTAGTTTGAAATTCATGTTCTTTAGAAGTAAAGTTATTAATCATAACAGTTCGTTTACCTAATGCCCAATTAAACCAAGATAAACCTGAGCTTAATCCTATAAATACTTCAGCGTGTAGTAGATAATTAGCAACAACATCAAATGATTGACCCCATGAATTTATAGTATTAGGGATTTCAAATCTATCTTTAGTTAAGCAGACTACTTGATATCCAGATTGGTTTAATAATTTTGCTAAAATTGACCAATAAGTATAAGGCCATTCTTTACAACCTGCTGTAGATTGTGGAGAAATAACTACATATTTACCTTTAATTGGTCTATTTTTTTTATGAAAATCAATACCATAATTTACTTCTTTAAATTCTAAACCTAAAATATCAGTAGCTGTCTGTTGTAGGGGGAATAAATTTACTTGATTAGGATGAAGATTAGGATTATTCCATAAACCTGTATCATTATCTTTAAACCAACCAATTTTATATTTAGCTTTAATATTAGGTGATATATTACCTGGTTCTGTAAATTCAATATCTTTATATGCTTTTAAATTTTTAAACCAGTTATTATGGAATGTAGATAAGACTACTTTACAATTATATTTTTTAGCAAACTCTACAGCATAAGGAGTCCAAGCTAAAGTATCACCTATAGATTTAGATTCAAGAGAAATTAATACTCTTTTATTTTCTATATTAAATTCATCTACTACTTCACCATTTATTTTAATAATCCATTCTATGTAGTATTCTTTACTACACGATGTCCACATATTATTAGTAATAGTACTACTATGAATTACATTATTATTAGATTTATCTATAAATTCAATAAAATATTCTTTATTTTCATCACCTAAAACTTCAACTTTAGGACCATCTAAGTAAGAAATATGAACTTTATTAGGTTTTGGTTTTGGGGGAACATAACTATCCATAAATTCCTGAATGGTGTCTCTACCGATTTCTGTTACTCGTTCCCAACTAAAATCCCTATGGATTAATTTAGCTTCTTCTAATGCTCGTTTTTTATGATCAGTATAATTTTTATAAGCATCACGCATTACACGAGCTAAATCTTCATAATCAGGTTCGTAATAATTACCTGGGGTGTGTCCTCCTTCTAGGTTTTTACCAAATTTAGAATAAGTATTTCCTTGAGTAGATTTTTCACCTATAATTTTTACGGGTAAACCCTTACCTTCAGCAAATTCCATTTGTGCTGAACATGCTGAGTAGATTGAAGGGGTACCACAAGCCATAGCTTCAATTAGTGGTAAATTCCACCCTTCAGCTCTGGCGCAAGATAAAAATACATGACCGTTTTTTAAGTAAGTAATATAGTCTTTTCGTGAGAGAAAATTTTTAACTTTTAAACGTGGATCTTCTAAGTTATATCCTTTAAGTCTTTCTTCAGTGGTTTCAAATCCATCCATATCTTTTCCCCACATATTATCGATAGATAAAATAAGATCTACTGGTTCACTTGGATCAAACTCTTTTAAAAAAGTTTCAATTATTTCTTTTGTTGATTTCCTATAATCCCAACGACCAAAAAGGATAAATTTAAACCTACCATCTACATAATCTAGGGTTGTTTGAGGGTCTTCTGGATAGAATGTAGTTACATCTACTCCTTCAGGTACTACTTTTACTTTTTTAGGATCTGCTCCTTGTTTAATAGTACACTCCGCTTGCCATTTGGAAGGAACCCACATTTGATCAAATTCTTTCCAGGCATTAAAAAACCCTTCAGGTTGTTCGGTTGATTCCCATACATTATAACCAATTTTAGGACCTTTATAATTTTGATAAAAATAATGATGATTAGTTTCCATTAATATTAGATTAATATTATGATTAAAATCTTCCCCATATAAGGTATACATCTTTTTATCTTCTAAATTACCTTCATTATTAAATATAGTTTGGGTATAAAGAATTTCTTTATCTCGATCTGTAAGGTATTTTTCACCATTATGAGGTTCATCACTCATACCTTCCCAACTTTTACCTACGGTAAAGTTTCTAAATTTTAACGGGAAATATTTAGATAAACCTTTAAAGAAATCGCGGGTATGGTTGTTATACCCTGTAGTACCTACATAAGGACCGTGTCCAAATATTTTAGGTTGTTTCATATATAACTTTATAATTTTAGTTGTAACTAAATGTATGAAGGGGGGATTAACCCCCCTACTTACTTTTTATTTTTCGTTAATCTTTTTTTCTAAATCTATTACTCTTTCAAGTAATTCTTTATTTGATTGTATTAGTAATGCTACTAATTTTTCGTATTTAACGGCTTTATATCCATTATCTCTAGTAGTTACTACCTCTGGTAATATTACTTCTATTTCTTGAGCAATTACACCAATATCATGTCCAGTATGACCATGAATTTTTTCATTTTCAATCCAATCAAATCTAACACCATTTATTTGAGATAGTTTATCTAAAGCATTATTTATACTTTTTATATTATTTTTTAACCTTTTATCTGATGAAGCATATGCAATTACATCATTTTCAGCTCTAATTAAACCATCAACACTATTAGTTCCAGCAGATAATCCTACATTTAATCTTTCAATTGTTAATATTCCATTAGTATTGGAAAATGTCATATCAGAACTACCAGCTGCTGTTCCACTATTATTATAAATTACTTGTGTATTAGATCCTCCTATTGGACCTGCTGGACCTGTAGCACCTGATGTACCTGATGAACCACTAGAGCCAGTACCACCACTTGTACCAGATGAACCACTAGAGCCTGAGCTACCTGAAGTACCAGATGAACCTGATGAGCCTGAAGAACCTGAAGTTCCTGATGAACCACTAGAGCCTGAACTTCCTGAAGTACCGCTTGAGCCTGAAGATCCTGAACTTCCTGAAGTACCGCTTGAGCCTGAAGAACCTGAGCTACCTGATGTACCTGATGAACCTGATGAGCCTGAAGAACCTGAAGTACCTGATGAACCACTAGAGCCTGAACTACCGCTTGTACCTGATGACCCACTAGAGCCTGAACTTCCTGAAGTACCGCTTGAGCCTGAAGAACCTGAGCTACCTGATGTACCTGATGAACCTGATGAACCTGAGCTACCGCTTGTACCACTTGAACCAAAGCTTGTAAAGTTTACAGCAACTATTTTTTCATCAGTAATAGTACCAGTACCTCCGATTATATCAGCAATTGTAAGTTGGAAATAAGTAGTGTTATCAACTACTCTGGTTACAGTACCTGTTACTAATTGATTAGTTCCATCTGCTCTTTGTAGAGTAATTCTACCCCAACCAGGTGTGGTATTTAAGGTATTATTAGGCGCCCATGATTCAAACCATGTTGTTTGATCATTATTATTAACATCAAGATCATTAATGTTAATATTAGTTGTAGATGTTACTTTAACATTATTAGCACTACCTAAAGAACCAGTTTCATACCGCCAATAACCAGCAGCACCAATAAACCCACTTGAACCAGAAGAGCCTGATGTACCTGATGAACCTGAAGATCCTGAGCTACCTGATGTACCTGATGAACCACTAGAACCTGAACTTCCTGAAGTACCGCTTGAGCCTGAAGATCCTGAACTTCCTGAAGTACCGCTTGAGCCTGATGAGCCTGAAGAACCTGAAGTACCTGATGAGCCACTAGAGCCTGAGCTACCTGAAGTACCTGAAGAGCCACTAGAGCCTGAACTACCGCTTGTACCTGAAGAGCCACTAGAGCCTGAACTACCGCTTGTACCTGAAGAGCCACTAGAGCCTGAACTACCGCTTGTACCTGAAGAGCCTGAACTACCTGAAGTACCTGAAGTACCTGATGAACCACTAGAGCCTGAGCTTCCTGAAGTTCCTGATGAACCTGAACTTCCTGATGAACCTGATGTACCTGATGAACCACTAGAGCCTGAACTTCCTGATGTACCTGATGAACCTGAAGATCCTGAGCTACCTGATGTACCTGATGAACCACTAGAGCCTGATGTACCTGATGAGCCTGAGCTACCTGATGTACCTGATGAGCCTGATGAGCCTGAAGAGCCTGAAGTACCTGATGAGCCTGAAGATCCTGAACTTCCTGAAGTACCGCTTGAGCCTGAAGATCCTGAACTTCCTGAAGTACCGCTTGAGCCTGATGAGCCTGAGCTACCTGAAGTACCAGATGAACCTGATGAGCCTGAAGACCCTGAAGTTCCTGAAGAGCCACTAGAGCCTGAACTACCTGAAGTTCCTGATGAACCACTAGAGCCTGAACTACCTGAAGTTCCTGATGAACCACTAGAGCCTGAAGAACCTGAAGTTCCTGAAGAGCCACTAGAGCCTGAACTACCTGATGTACCTGATGAACCTGAAGATCCTGAGCTACCTGATGTACCTGATGAACCACTAGAACCTGAACTTCCTGAAGTACCGCTTGAGCCTGAGGAACCTGAAGAACCAGATGAGGCTGCTCCTTCTTTTCTTGCTATTTGACCACTAGGTTTTAATACTAATACAGTATCCTCATTATTATCTTCAGGGATTTCTGGGTAATGAAAATTTACTGAGCCACTAAGCTGAGTAGAGCCTGATACAATCAGACCTTTTTTGATTTTAAATTCGTTCATTATGTTTTTTTATCCGTTTTCACATTCCAACAGGATGATACCATCGTATCATAAATACATATTATAATATTAGGAAAAAATAAAGTGCCCCTCGATGAGGGGCACCTTTTTTTCAAATAAAGTTATGTATTAAACTTTAAGTCTAGTATTATGGAATACTACTCTAATGGTTTCGCCAGTATCATTAGCTACTGAAAGGCTAAAGTTACCTCCTGAAGCTGTTACACTGAATACAATTCCATCTGTATTACCAATATCTGTAGTACTACTTTCAGCTAAAACAGCACCTGTTGAATTAGCACTTACTCTTACAGTACCTGTACGCTGTTTTTCTCTAGATGTACTAAAAGCTACATAATCTACAATAATACCACCATATGTGGTTCCACTAATAGATGCTTGAATTTGACCTGAATCTCCATCACCAACTTCAATTCTATCTGAAGTAGTTTCTAAGTATTCACCTAGAGTAAGAACATCTGTACTAGCATCAAACGTTAAGTTTGGTTGTGCTGTACCACTAGTACCTGCGGAATTATCAACAGTGATAAGTCTGTTAGTATCTGGTGTTGTTAGGTTAATTAACCCTGATGTACCACTTGAACCTGATGAGCCTGAGGTACCTGAACTACCTGAACTACCTGATGAGCCACTAGTTCCTGAAGAGCCTGAACTACCTGATGTACCTGATGAGCCTGAGCTACCTGAAGTACCTGAACTACCAGATGAGCCTGAGCTACCACTTGTACCTGATGAACCAGATGAACCTGAACTTCCTGAGGTACCTGATGAGCCTGATGAACCAGAACTGCCTGAAGTACCACTTGAGCCTGAACTACCTGATGTACCGCTTGAACCACTAGATCCTGAAGTGCCTGATGAACCACTAGATCCTGAAGAACCTGAAGTTCCTGATGAACCTGAGCTGCCTGAAGAACCACTAGTACCTGATGAACCTGAGCTGCCTGAGCTGCCTGAAGTTCCTGATGAACCTGAGCTACCTGAGCTACCTGAAGTGCCTGATGAACCACTAGATCCTGAAGAACCTGAAGTGCCTGATGAACCTGAGCTGCCTGAAGAACCGCTAGTACCTGAAGAACCAGAGCTACCTGAAGAACCGCTAGTTCCTGATGAACCTGAGCTTCCTGAAGAACCTGAAGTTCCTGATGAACCTGAGCTGCCTGAGCTACCTGAAGTGCCTGATGAACCACTAGATCCTGAAGAACCTGAAGTTCCTGATGAACCTGAGCTACCTGAAGAACCTGAAGTTCCTGAAGAACCTGAGCTACCTGAAGAACCACTAGTTCCTGACGAACCTGAGCTGCCTGAAGAGCCTGAAGTTCCTGACGAACCTGAGCTTCCTGATGAACCTGAGCTTCCTGAAGAACCGCTAGTTCCTGATGAACCTGAGCTTCCTGAAGAACCTGAAGTTCCTGATGAGCCTGAGCTACCTGATGAACCTGAAGTACCTGATGAGCCTGAGCTACCTGATGATCCACTTGTTCCACTTGAACCCGAGCTACCTGATGTACCTGAAGTACCACTTGAACCTGATGAGCCTGAAGTACCTGAAGAACCTGAGCTACCATCATCTCCAGAAGTACCTGAGCTACCTGATGAGCCTGATGTACCTGATGAACCAGATGAACCAGAACTTCCTGAGGTACCTGATGAGCCTGAAGAACCAGAGCTACCTGAAGTGCCTGAAGAACCTGATGAACCTGAGCTACCTGAAGTACCTGAAGAACCGCTAGAACCTGATGTACCTGATGAGCCTGAACTACCTGAAGTACCTGAGCTACCTGATGAGCCTGAAGAACCTGAAGTACCTGATGAGCCTGATGAACCAGAGCTTCCTGAAGTGCCGGATGAGCCTGATGAACCAGAACTTCCTGAGGTACCTGATGAGCCTGAAGAACCAGAGCTACCTGAAGTGCCTGAAGAACCTGATGAACCAGAGCTTCCTGAAGTACCGGATGATCCAGATGATCCACTTGTACCTGAACTTCCTGAACTACCTGATGTACCTGAAGATCCAGATGAACCTGATGAACCTGAGGTTTGTGCTGCTTCTCTATAAGCTACCTGGCCTGTAGATGTAAGTACTAAAACAGTTTCTTCTGTTGGGGCTTCAGGAACATTACCAGGAACAATAAATACTGAACCTGATAGTTGAGATGATCCCGATACAATGAGACCTTTCCTAATTTTAAATTCGTTAGCCATAGAGAATTTGTTTGTTTTTAAATTATTTTAACGTTAATAAATATATAATAACCAATTACCTTTCAATTAAATTTATAAATGCTTTAATAGTAACATTAAATCCACTTCCTGTTGGATTATCTACAATAATAGCTGCATTAGCACCTGTAGTGCCTGAAAAAGTAATTAAATCTGTTACATCATTTAAATCTGTACTTGTTACTTCATCTATAGCAATAGAAGAAGAATCAAATATAGCTCTTACAGTACCAAATCTAGCTCTACCATCGTTACCTAATAAAGTGTAATCGATTACTAAACCTAAATAGTCTGTAGTACTTACTGAAATTAAAGTACCAGTATTACCAGCATTGACTATAATTTCTGAGGTACGTCTTTCATATTCTATATTTTGGGTTATAATTGAACCATCAAATGTTAAATTTTCTTCAGCATTTAATGTTCCATCACCTACAGCAGTAGTAATTCTATTATCAGCATCATTAGCAATAGTAGGAGAAGTACCTGAAGTACCTGATGAACCACTTGAACCTGAAGTACCGGATGAACCTGAGCTACCGTCTGCACCTGAAGTACCAGATGAACCTGAGCTACCATCAGCTCCAGAAGTACCTGAGCTTCCTGAAGAACCATCTGCACCCGAAGTACCTGATGAGCCTGAACTACCTGATGTACCAGAAGTTCCTGAGCTGCCTGAAGATCCATCTGTACCTGATGTACCTGAACTACCTGATGAACCTGAAGTACCGGATGAACCTGAGCTACCGTCTGCACCTGAGGTACCTGACGAACCACTTGAGCCCTCTGCACCTGAAGTACCTGATGAACCGCTTGAACCATCTGCACCTGAAGTACCTGATGAGCCACTTGAACCATCTGCACCTGAAGTTCCTGAAGAACCACTTGAGCCTGAAGTACCTGATGAACCGCTTGAACCATCTGCACCCGAAGTACCAGAAGAACCTGAACTACCTGATGTACCAGAAGTTCCTGAAGAGCCTGAAGAGCCATCTACACCAGAAGTTCCTGATGAACCTGAAGAGCCATCTACACCAGAAGTTCCTGATGAACCTGAAGAGCCATCAGCACCTGAAGTACCTGAAGAACCACTTGAGCCTGAAGTTCCTGAAGAACCACTTGAGCCTGAAGTTCCTGAAGAACCACTTGAGCCTGAAGTACCTGATGAACCTGAGCTACCAGCGTCACCACCTCCTCCACCATCAATACGCACTATTACACCGTCTGAACCGCTAGCATTTACTTGTACACCAGAACCGCTAAAGTTAATGATAGCATTGTTTTTAGATACAAGAGAACCAGTTTGTAAAATGTCAGTTTGTACTAAATCATCAAAAAAGTTTACAGTTTCAATTTGATATGCTGCTACTTCTTGACCAACATTTAAGTTAGTTAAGTTATTAACTGCTCTACTAAAAATAGGAGCTAAATTATCATTTTCACTTAATTCTACAAGTGGGGTTGGTTGTCCAGATTCATATAATTCATCTCCAGTATCAACTTGAGAACCTGATTCACCCCATTTTACATAAATCGAGGCTTCAGTACCACCAACATTTCTACCAGTAACTTCTGATATAGTATATTTATGGAATTTACCATTGATAATATTTTGACCGCTATCAGCTGCTTGGCCTAAAATTGCATATATAGGACTATCTGTATAGTTTGAATCATCACTACCTGTAATATTATTAAAAGTAGGATCTGTAGAGTTGGGTCTGGATAAAGAAGCTGATGCTATATAGTAATCTCCTTCAGCAGGAGAAATCCTAGCTAATCCTTGAGATTCGGCGGTAGCAGGAAGAGATGCTACGGTAATAGTTTGATTACCTACATCTACTCCTGTAATTTCTACTCCTGAAGGGAAAGCAGAGGATTCTACTAATTGTTGTCCTACACGAATACTAGATAAACCCAAATATCCAGTAACATCTGTTACATTTTCTAATGTAGTAGAATTAGTAGCAGCATCAAATCTGACTCTAATATATGAATTACTTCCATTACCAACAGGGGCAGAAAAATCTTGAATTTTCCCGTAAAATAATTGTTGTGACATTTATATTGTTATTGTATTATTAAATAATACTGTTTTTCACTCTTCCAAACAGGGTTTATTATAAATATGAAAAAAAGCCCCTCAAATGAGGGGCTCTTAAGTATTTATTTAAATAATTTTTTTAGAATTGTAAGTTATAAATAACATTATCAAATGTATCTAAACCACCTGAAACAGTATACACATTATGGTTGGTTGTTGTACTAAATGAAACAACGGTTTGACCAATGTTAGAGGAGGTTCCACCAGATAAATCAAATGCTCTTACTTGAGGTGGTACCCTTGTTGCTAATGAGTTATTACCACCTGCACCACTTTTTAATGCATTTGAAGGTACAGTTACTGTTACAGCTGTATCAGACATTGTATCTAAGAAATGAGTAACTGACATTAACTGAACATTTCCTGCATTTGGAGCTTCTAATGTTAAAGCTGTATCTGTAAGGGAAGAAACATCAAATGCTGGTATATAAGCACCTTCGGTACCTGAAGTACCACCTGAATCTGCTACTGTTACTGTAAATGTATTAACATCTGCTACAGTTTGGAGTTCTAGATATGAATAATCTTCACTCATATTTCTAATCATTACAAAATCACCAACTGTTAATCCGTGTGCAGCCTTAGTTACTGTTAACGTTGTTGATGAACGAGACCAGGTTAAACCACCTTCTACATTACCTGAAGACATTACTGTAACTGTATTATCACCACCTGTTTTTTGGTATCTAATTACTGGGTTATATGATGCTCCACCACCACCACCTCCAGATTGGTCTACCCATTCTGTGTTATAATTTGTACCATCTATTTTAGCTAATACTTGAGAGGCTGAACCACCAGCTGGAACACCTTGTCCTGAGGTACCAGAGCTACCGCTTGAACCATCTGCACCTGAGGTACCTGAACTACCTGATGAGCCATCTGCACCTGAGGTACCTGATGAACCTGAAGAACCATCTATACCTGAAGTACCTGATGAACCTGAAGAACCATCTGTTCCTACTCCTGAAGTACCTGATGAGCCTGAGCTTCCTGAAGTG
>Ga0209631_10005124_pt1 | contig 14039 bp, 13 predicted proteins | sample COG_08_FD_184752 | JGI IMG/M metagenome (GOLD analysis project Ga0209631, IMG submission 184752) | Pelagic Microbial community sample from North Sea - COGITO 998_met_08 (SPAdes) (version 2) | ecosystem: Environmental > Aquatic > Marine > Neritic zone/Coastal water | place: Helgoland, sampling... | reverse complement strand
CACACTTACAGAACTTATCAGGATACTCGTACTGTAAGAGTGAGTGGTGATAATGGTGCTACTTGGACAGATTACACAATTACTGATGGAACCACACCATCGGGACAAAACTCTGATAACCCAGTGATGACTTCAATTAACATTTCTGCGGTTGCAGGAGGTCAATCTCAAGTTTTAATTGAGTTTAATTACCAAGCAGCTTGGGGATGGTATTGGGCTATTGATGATATAAAAATCACTGAAACTGACGCTGATGACCTTGTTATTCGTAACAGTAAATGGGGATCTTTAGGGCTTCCTTACTTCTCTATTCCGATTACACAAGTTGCGCCGATCGACTTTTCTACCGAAATAGAAAATGTTGGGTACGAAGCTCAAGATATGACCGTTTTAACGGTTGATATTAACGGTGGTACTTTTACTGGGACTAGTGCGGCTGTTACAGTTCCTGTTGGAGGAACTGATAGTATCTTTACTACTACTCAATATACTCCTGCTGCAGTTGGCACACAAACCGCTACTATGACTGTTGCTGCCACTAACGCAGATGCTACACCAACGAACAATGTTGTAACTGATGCTTTCGAAGTTGTTGCTGCTACTGGTCAATATGGACGTGATAGAGGCGTTTACGAAGGTCAAGGGGGTGGGGCAGATGGAGCTGATGCTTCTTCTACTGCATTCGAAGCTGGAAGTATTTTTGACATCTTTGCTGATCAACAAGTTTTCGGAATAGACGTTGTTATTGGAACAAATACTCCTGCCGGAACTATTATTTATGGTAAATTATATGTGTTTGATGCTGGTGTAGGAGATTATGTTTATTTAGACGAAACTCCTGAATACACAACTACTCAAGCTGATGCTGATAATAACGTTACTATTACGTTGCCATTATTCACCTCTCCTACACTAACTGCCGGTCAAACTGCATTACCAATGGTTGGGTGTTATTCTGAATTTTACTACGGAAGAAGTGGTGTCTCCGAAGCTCAAACAACCTACATACTTTATGGTGGTTTAAATGGGGCAGGAGCTCAGTACTACACAACTCAAACCCCAATGGTAAGGATGAATTTCGATCCAGTATCTGGAGTTGATGAAATCGATGTTAATTCAATGGTTTTAGGACAAAACATTCCTAACCCTGCTAACAATACAACTACAATTAACTATTCTGTTAAATCTAACGCTAACGTTAATTTAACTTTAACTGATATGACTGGAAAGGTTGTGATGACTTTAAACGAAGGAAGAAGAGCGGCTGGTGATTACAAAATTACTTTAGACGCTTCTACTTTAGCTGGAGGAATGTATCACTACACGCTTTCAAATGGAGAAACTTCAATTACTAAAGCGATGTCGGTTGTTAAATAAGTGAATACTTATTTTTAATATTGTATTAAAGGGCTTCTGAATTCAGAAGCCCTTTTTTGTTTATATGCCCCACCCTAAAATAAATTGACAACAATTAAATGAATTATTTTAGTTGACTTTTTTACTATCTTTGAATTTCATTATAAACAATCAACTATGAAAAATATATGTTTTACGCTTGGTCTAGCACTAGTGTGTGGCTTTTCTTTTGGACAACAAAAAACGCCTCAACAATATGGAGAAGGAATCTCTGCTGTTTGGCACAACAATGTTGCTACTGAAAAAGGTGCTACCATTTTTTCTGAAGATTTCGCAACTGGAATCCCTACAACATGGACAAATGTGACCGTTTCTGGACCTGTTGATTGGAAGCACACAACGGATGGCCACTCTGGTGCATACCCTACTTCTGCGATTGCTTCAACAACAAGTGGAAATGGATGGTTAATTGTAGATTCTGATGCTGACAACTTTTCAGGAGGAGGAGTAGAAGATGCACAAATCACCACTCCAATTATTGATTGTAGTGGGTTTGCTCAAGTCAAATTAGAATTTCAACAAATGTTTAGACGATGGCAGGCAGATGTGACTACAGTTAGAGTAACTACTGATGGCGGAGCAAATTGGACAGACTTTATCTTAAACACTGCTATTACGCAAGCAGGAACGGATAATCCAGATTATGTAAACATTAACATAACAAGTGCGATTGCGGGAGACCCTGCAAATGTCCAAATACAATTTTGGTGGCAAGGGGCTTGGGATTATGGGTGGCAAATTGATGATGTTGCTATCAAAGAAATTGATCCAAATGATATTATTGTAAAGCGTGCTTCCTTTGATGCTGACGTTGAATATTATCAAATTCCGATGTCGCAAACACAAACGCAGCAGTATCACGCAAGAGTTCAAAACATTGGTTACGCAGACCAAACAAACGTGCAATTAAGCGTAGATATAAACGATGGAGCTTCTAGTATTTTTACAGGAATTTCTAATACAATCCCTACACTTGCTGTTGGCGCGGAAGATTCTTTAGGACTTTCTATTACTTTTACGCCTTCATCATTAGGAACTTATACGGTCACTTATAGTGGAAGTCAAACTGAAACGGACGATGATACAACAAACAACGATAAGACAGCTTCTTTTGCAGTAACAGATACCGTATATGCAATTGATAATGGAATCTACGGGGGCCAATGGTGGAATCAAAATTCAGGAGGAACAGGGTCAGACCCTTATGAAATAGCCTCATTGTTTGAGATTGTAAATAACGATAAAACGACCACTACAACAGTTTTTGTTGGAGATAGCACTGATATTGGCGCTGTTTTTTATGTTTCACTTTATGTTTACGATCCAGTGGACCAATTATTTGATTTGGTTAATCAAACGGATGATTATGTGGTAACGTCAAATGATCTAAATAATTGGGTTACCTTACCATGGTTTAATAACGAATTGCTTACTGGTGGATCTGACTACATTTGTGCTGTTAGACATTATGGCGGTAGCGAAAGAGTATTTATTGGTTATGGAACTAATTCATCTTTCTCTGGAACTACGCTTTCAAATGATGGTGCCAGTGGAGCATGGTCTAATCAGCCAAGAACACCAATGATTCGTTTAAACGTGAATCAAGACTTAAGTATTTTTGATCATGAAACTGAATTTTTATTAAATCAAAACATCCCCAACCCAGCAAAAGATATGACGACAATAAATTATTCGTTAAATTCAAATGCAGTAGTTAGTTTTTCTATTACCGACATCTCGGGAAAAGAAGTTTTAAGCGTGATTGAAGGAGCGCAAAATGCAGGAGTACATGCAGTAAATTTAAACACTTCTTCATTCTCTTCTGGGACATATTTCTATACTATTTCGGTAAATGGAAAAGGCGCTACTCGAAAAATGATTGTTGAATAAAACGTGAATCAAAAGTGGAAAAAGAGGCTCCTAGCAATAGGGCGCCTCTTTTTTTGTTATATATCTGTGAAATTCTTAGTGCACTTACTATCTTTGTATAAATTACGCTTGTGTTTGCTACAATAATTTTAAACGGGATATTATTTGGAATGCTTTTGAGTATTCTAATTGGCCCTGTTTTTTTTGTTCTTTTAGAAACAAGTATAAAAAAAGGAGCTCGTCACGCTATTTTCATTGATCTTGGGGTTTTATTAAGCGATGTTTTATATTTAATTGCGGCATTCTTTTTTTCCGAAAAAATTAATGAAAGTATTAAAGAGGTCTCGTATATAAAATACATAGGCGCTGCTTTGTTTATTATTATGGGAGTCGTTTCCATCGTGAATAAAAAATCCCCACAAAAAGGGAAACGGATTGATGTTGATGGGTTAGAAAAAATGGGGAATAACCCAGTTTCAATTATGCGGGTGAGAACTTATTTCGCTTTAATAGGAAAAGGAATTGGCTTAAATGCTATAAACCCAGCTGTCTTGATATACTGGATTGGTGCAAGTACATACGCCACAGAGCAACTTAATATAGAAGGCTCCAATCTCATATATTATTTTTCAGCAACTCTTGCAACCATGTTTGGCGTGGACTTACTTAAAATTCACTTTGCTAGCAAATTGAAAAACAAGCTAACCCCACGTGCGCTGGATAGGATTAGCGTTATTGTTGGCTGCTGCTTAATCTTCTTTGGACTGGTAATTTGTTTTCAAGACGTTTATGTCCAGTAAAAAAACAATAAACTTTCTTATTGTAGGACAGGGTATTGCCGGAACTACTTTAGCCCATAAGTTGTATGAAAACGGAAAGTCTGTTCATTTAATTGACAATAAATACCAAAGCTCATCTTCTCATATTGCCGCAGGACTTCTTCATCCCATGTCCTTTAAGCGCGCTATATTATCTTGGAAAGCAGACATGCTAATTCCAATAGCTAAAGCTCATTACAATGCATTCCAAACCACGTTTAAAACCAAAGTATTTCATGAGCTTGACATGATTAGAGTTTTTAGCTCTATGGAGGAACAAAATAATTGGCAAGGAAGAATGGCTGATTCTCCAATGAAAGAGATTATTGGTGATGAAGAATTGAGTTTGGGCTTTCCTTTAGGAAGTGGAAAGGTGAATATGGCAGGGCGATTAGATGTTGCCCTTTATTTAAGTCGATCAAATCAATTTTTTATAGAAGAAAATATTTTTAGCGAAGAGCAATTTGATTATAGCCAGCTTACCTATTCTGAAACAGGAGTGGAATACAAAGGGATAGTTGCTGAAAACATTGTTTTTTGTGAAGGGTATAAAATTACTCAAAACCCATACTTCAATTATATTCCACTTAGCCCAACAAAAGGGGAGGTTTTAATAATCAAAACAAAAGACTTACCCGATTGTATTTTAAGTCAAGGCTGTTTTGTGATGCCAATTGGTGATGACAACTATGTTCTAGGCGCTACATATGACAGAGATAACATTAACCAAGAAACAACCCAATTAGGGAAGGAACAGCTGATAGAAAAGCTTAAAGCCATTGGTGATTTTGATTTTGAAATTATCGAGCATCGGGCAGGTGTTAGGCCAACAACTCACGACAGAAGGCCCATTCTAGGAACCCATCCAAGATACAGCAACATCCACATTTTTAATGGTTTAGGAAGCAAGGGCGTAATGCTGGCACCCTATTTTGCAAGAGAATTAATTCAATATATTACAAAAGGAGCTCAACTTAACAGTGAAGTAAGCGTCTCTCGATATTCAAAAAAACATTTGTACAAGTGCCTGGTTTAAGAAGACGCTAATGTGCCAATACTAAGTTTCACACCTTCTATTTCTTCGAGTTTTTTACAGCACGCCTCAAGTGTTGCTCCAGTTGTAACAACGTCGTCAACCAACAAAATGTGTTTGCCTATATATTGATTTGAATCAGTCAACGTAAAAGCTGCTCCCACGTTTTCCCAGCGTTCATATTTTGATTTCTTTGTTTGACTTTCTGAATGCTCCATACGTTTTAATAAGTTTGTATTCATTTCACAATTTAACACTCTTGCAACTCCAATTGCGATAAATTCACTTTGGTTATAGCCTCTTTGCTTCAATTTCTTTTTATGAAGTGGAACAGGAACAACTACATCCAGCTTATCCGTAATTTCAGCTTTATCAATTTCTTTCCCGAGCTCTATTCCCAAAAGTTCTCCAACCTTTGTATTTCCCTTATACTTTAATTCATGCATCAATCTCTGAACCTTGCCCTTTTTAACAAAAGTAAAAGCAGAAAGCGCCATTTCTAATTTTATTTTCCCCCAAAATAGTTTGGCTATTGGGTTTTCAATGTCCTGATAATACAATGATCGAGGTAGGTCAACCATGCAGTTATAGCAAATCACATTTTCGTTCTTCAATAAAACCTCCTGACATGACGCACATAAGTTTGGATACAACAAATTTAAAAGACTTCTTAGCATGGTTTTTGTTCAAGTTAATGTTAATAGAATAAAAATTTAACACGTTGGATCAGACAATATAGTGCTAATTTTGATATACGATAATATAGGATAACTTTAGAAAAGATATTCCGTTATAGTTATATTAAAGAGAAACATAGAATGGAAAAAAAGGAAAAAACAGAGTTAAAAAAAGGTGGGGCCGTATATATAATTATAATTCTGCTATTACTTTTAGTTGGGGGATGGTTGGGCCTGGAGATTAGGGATGGAAGAAAGCAAAATGCTGCTTGCACCCAATCGGCCTCTAATTTGCAAGCTGAAAAAGATTATCTAAATGACATTCTTAAAAAAACGGGCATTATTGAGGAATCGGATGACGAAACTTTGAAAGATAATTTAACAGCTATTTTAAACGAATATGACAGTCTAGCATTCGATAATGATGAAATGTTGGACAGTATTAATAAACAAAAAGCTCATATTCAAGGGCTTTTGGATGAAGTTGAAACGCTTCACAACCAAAAGAAAAAAGATTGGGGAAGAATCTATAAATTAAAGAAAGAAACGGAGACGCTGCGTAAAATTATGAAGGGTTATATTCATACAATTGATTCATTAAATACCGAAAATACTGGCCTAAAAAACACCATTAAAGACAAGGACAATCAGATTACAGACATAAAAACCGATAGGGATAATATTAAGAATAAAAACGACTTGTTGAATCAAACGGTTGCTCTCGGTTCTGTTTTGCAAACTTCGGGCATTACGGCAAATGCAATTAGAATAAAAAGTAGCGGCAAGCAAATAGAAACCACACGCGCAACCAGAGCAACAATGATTAAGTCTTGCTTTACGATTTTAGAAAATAAAATCGCCACACCAGAAAACAAGGATATTTACATGCGCATTATTTCTCCAGCTGGAACAGAATTGACAAATTCAGAAGTTGTTCGTTTTGAAATGGATGGAGGTAGAGAAGGAATTGCTAGTGTAAAAAGAAAGGTAAACTATCAAAACAAAAACATGGATTTGTGTATCTACTACGAGTTCGAAACAGAACTGGAAGTTGGCTCCTACATTGTAGAAATATATGCTGAGGGACATCAAATTGGTAAAACGTCTTTTGCTCTCAAATAGGTCTTTTCCTGTAAATTACTAGTAATTTTCAAATAACTGCAATAAACGGGAGCTTGTCCTTCTTGGCATTTCTAAAAAATTGATCTCACCATGAAAAATACACTTTTACTATTTTTGCTACTAATATCTCCTGTTTACTTTTTTACTGGTTGTAGTGGTGACGAATACAATGAAAACATATTTAAATCAAATGCAACTGGAGATCCTGGCAAGATACTCATCATATTGGATAAACAGTTTTGGGGCACTCCGCTAGAAAAAGTAATTATTGAGCATTTTCAAAAGGAAATCACAACGCTTCCTCAGCCCGAAAAAACATTTTCACTAGAAATTTCATCAAGAAAGAGCTTTACAAAAGAGTTAAAAAGGAATCACACCATTGTGATATTTGACATTGGAGATCAGGTAAATAATAGGAATGCGAGGTTAGAAGAGGCTATCCGAGATATGTGGTCAATCGGACAGGTAGTATATAAGTTTAGAGCTTCAAATCAGAAAAGTGCAACAGCTCTTTTTCTTCTTGAAGTGGACGAACTTATTGCCGAATTAAATGAAAACAGTCGCAAAAAACTAATGCGAGAATATGAATTTAAAGGAAGCGCAGAGGTTGTTAATCAGCTTTCTGAAATTCAAAAGCTCTCAATTTCTGTCCCTCCGGATATGACTGTAGATGAAAACCAAGAAGGGTTTGCTTGGCTAAAGCGTTTTAGAACCAAGTTTGCAGACAACAATGAGCATGAAATTCAACAAGGAATAATTATTTATACCTACCCATATGTAAACGACAGTACCTTCACACTTGATTACCAAATTGCAAAAAGAGATTCTGTTTTTAAGCTCGCTGTTCCAGGGCCAACAGAAGGGTCTTATATGGCAACTGAACTCAGGTTCGGAATGCAGCCTGAGTTTTCACAGAAAATGATAAATGGGTTATACGTTTTTGAAATGAGAGGTTTGTGGCGGGTTGAAGGAGATCTAATGGGGGGTCCCTTCTTAAGTATAAGTATGTTTGACGAACCAAACAATCGGATTGTTACTATAGAAGGTTATGTTTACGCCCCTCATTTTACGAAACGAGAGTATTTAAGGGAAATGGAAGCTATGATCTATTCATGCCAGTTTATAGAATAGCCTTAGTTTTCTGGAAAACCCTGTTCTACCCAGCATTTCATTATTTGAACCTCATCCGAGGTTAAAGAATCGATACCGAAACTATTAGGCATTTGTGGCATTGTGTAAGACCCCCAAATCGCATTTTGCCAAGAGTCATTGTTGATGTAGTCTACGACATTACTGTATTCCGTAATCCATGCGTCATGGCAAGGTATACACGAGCTTTGAATGATCGGTGTAATATCCGTCGTGTAGCTTATTGTCGTAAAGCATGACCCTGGCGGCAGTGTTTTGTCTTTATGGCAAGCCATAAAAGTTAGCACAATAAGGAGTGTCAATATAGTTTGAGCTTTTCTCACACTGCAATTTAAGAAAAAAAGAAGCATTTTTAAGACGGATTGCTTTCAATTATTTACATTTGAGCCACGCGCCAATGCATCAAAACAAACCATCAAGAATTTTCAAGGACACTGCCCAATGGAGCCTTTCCCTAATTCGGTAACTTTTTCGTGGGCCACTGCACCGGGCACATCAAACGCAATTGTTGTATCTAATCCAAATCCAAAGTCCAGCTGAATTTGCTGAGCAGCAACCGATCCTCCTCTAATTCCAACCTCTTCTTGAACTGTAAAGACACCATAAACATCATATGCAGCCTCTTTTAATTCTCTAAACATTTCTATTAGGATAAAAGCAGAGGCCCTGTTGTCTATGGATTTACAATTAACACATTCGCCCATTTCAATAAGCTTTCGGCCTCTTGTTATTAGATCTCCTACAGAAACATACTTTTCCACCTCCTCCTTTGACATTCCCACATCAATAGAGCAGTCTTAGGAACTTTATTTCGTTCCTACGCTGTCACCACATGAATAGGCTTAGAGGCCATAACACCCACCATGTCTTTACCATGGACCATAAAGCGTTGAGTTATTTAAAGACGATAAAATGGTCTTATGGTATGCCTTTTGTTATATCTTTATAAAATCTAAAACAACTTTTATGAAAAGACTCAACTATTTATTCCTAATTATTGCATTAGTAATGGGGTTCGGAGCAAATGCTCAAAAAATTATCGATTCTGAATCAATTGTTAGCTTTTCTCTAGAAAACAGAGGAAGCGAAGTAACAGGAACACTTGGAGGAATGAAAGGAGATGTCATTTTCGATAAAGAAAACTTAGATAAATCTTCTTTTAATGTTACTATGGATGCAAATACCATTAATACAGCCAATGGTAAAAGAGATGCTCATTTGAAAAACGAGGACTTTTTTGAAACAGAAACGTACGCTACAATATCGTTTGTTTCTTCAAAAATTGAAAAGAAAGGAGAGAAATACATTGCAATTGGGTCTTTATCTATGCATGGAATATCAAAAGATGTAGCAATTTTATTTACTACAATTGAAGAAAAAGGAAGACAGCATTTGCGTGGAAATTTTGTCTTAGACCATGCGGATTATGGTATTGGAAAAACCCGTAATGTTTCTATCACAATTACTTGTGTAGTTTCTAAATAATTCCGCTTTTGACATCCCTCTTTGATGGGGTTTTCTTGCTAATTACACAGTCTTTATAGCGTGCATGTTTGCCAACCACCCTAAGTGACCAATATGTGTGCCTTCATGCCGTGAGCAATGCTGAATGGTGCCTCGAATATCTGTAACCATAGCAAAATCCATCCTAGAAGGAGTGGCTAGTTGCTCGTCTGTTAACGATGAAATATGGTTCATTGTGTTTTTATGCACCTCATTAAATGTGCTCCAAATCTCTTTATAAGCTGGATAATTTTCTTTCGAAGGAGGTATAACTCCTATACCAAATAGTGGGGCCCAATCAAATTTTAAGCCTTTTCCTCCGGTCAAATAAGTGCCTAGAAAGTTTTCAGAATTTGCCAAATGGCCAATTTCCCAAATTACAGGATTAAACTTTTTGCCCTCCAATTCAAATATTTTATATACATCGACATCTTTCAACATCGACAAATACCATTTTGTGAAATCTCTGGTACTTTCTAGTATCTCAGCCAATACTTATGCTTCTGTTTTCATATAGATTTAATTATTTTATATTCTCAAAAGGCTGACAAAACCCTATCATTCAAAGAACCCGCCAGTCTTTTTTCTGAAAATTTTTTGTCTGAAAATCGAAATTAGAAAAATAAGAATTAGATTTGAAATTCAAACAGAAAGAATGAAGATATTGGTTACAGGAGGCGCGGGGTTTATCGGTTCACATACTGTTGTAGAACTATTTAGCAATGGTGATATTCCTATTATTGTTGACGACTTTAGAAATTCTGAACCATTTATTTTAGAGAGGATTAAAAAAATTACAGGAAATACTCCTGTTTTTTATAATATAGACTGCCTAAATTTAAAGGACCTTGAAGATGTTTTTGAAAAAGAAAAACCAGAAGGAGTTGTGCATTTTGCTGCATACAAGGCGGTTGGAGAATCTGTAGAAAAACCAGTAATGTATTATGAGAATAACATAGGAACGCTGGTTAGTTTGTTAAAACTTGTACCAAAACACAACATTAACTATTTTGTTTTTTCTTCATCATGCACGGTATATGGTGATCCCGAAGTAATTCCCGTAACTGAGCAAAGCCCAATTCAAGAGGCCTCATCTCCATACGGATATACAAAACAAGTTTGTGAAAAAATCATTCAAGATTTCTGTAAAGTAAACCAAAGTGTTAAAACAGTTTTATTAAGGTACTTTAACCCCATTGGTGCGCATCCGTCTGGTTTAATTGGTGAGCTTCCCAATGGAATTCCAAATAATCTAGTCCCTTATGTTGCTCAAACAGCAGCTGGCAAAAGAGATCAATTAACCATTAATGGAGGTGACTATAACACCTCTGATGGAACCTGTATTAGAGATTATATTCATGTTTCTGATTTGGCTAATGCCCATGTAAAAGCATTTAAGTTTTTGCAAAAAGAAACAGGTAACTTGCATGTTTTTAATGTTGGAACAGGAACAGGGTCAACGGTTTTAGAAGTGGTAAGCGCTTTTGAAAAGGCCACAAAAATGAAAGTTAAATATACCATTGGCCCGCGAAGAGAGGGCGACGCCGTTTCAGTATTTGCAGACAACAGCAAAATTGTAAGCGAACTAAACTGGATCCCTAAGTTCTCTTTGGAAGAAGCACTTTCTCACGCATGGAAATGGCAGCAATCAATCAGTGATTAATATGGGTTATTTTAATTAACCTTACCTTTGCTTCGGTAATGAAAAAATTGATAACCATATTTCTATTATTTGGCTCAACTATTTATGGGCAAGGGTTGTTTGAGTTTTTTAAACTGACAGCCGATGATGATAACCCAGAAAAGTTTGATAGAATTGTGGTTGATATAAACTTTAACAATTGGCTAAACGCCCCTCCCGGAGTTGATCAAAAACTGTATTCTTTAGGTGGAAGTTTTTACTGGTACAAAGATATGCCGTTAGGAGAGAAAAGTAACGTGGCGCTGGCTTATGGTGTTGGGTTGGACTATCACAACGTATACAGCAACGGGGCGGTGAAATACGACGTAGATGTAGAAGGAAACACCTTTACCAACCTTACGCCGATTACATTACCTCCCGGATATACTATAAACAAAGTAACGTTTAAATACGTGGAGGTTCCCGTTGAATTACGCTTACGTACTATGAATCGTAGCAGGGAAGAAAGTAGGGATTTCAACTTTAAGTTATACTTAGGGTTTAAGGCAGGATATCTATTGGGAAACAACTCCAAGTATCGCGACAATGTAAACAAGGTAAAAGTGTATCGAATTCAAAACACGCTCCCTTATCGTTGTGGGCCTACTGTTCGAATCGGGTTTAATAACATTGCTTTCAATGCCTTTTATTCGTTGACACCAATATTCGAAAGCGATAAAGGTGTTGAGTTGATTCCGTTTTCGATCGGTTTCTCTTGGATGCGGTTTTAAAACCAAAGACCCTTACTTACAATTAAGTATTCTACACCGAAGCCCAGTGTAATTCCAGCTATTATTTGTAGAAATGAATGAGCTTTTAAATAAAGTCTTGCAGAGCAAATAACGCCAACCAATAAAAGCAGGAGGGTGTTAATAATCGTTATTCCCTCCCCATTTTCAATAGGAAAAAGCAATTCAGAAAACCCTAAAAAAGCGCCTGCAAGCCCGCTAATGCCTATGGCGTGAATACTGATTTTCCAGAAAAAAGTAATTAATAAACTAAGTCCCGTAAGGACTATGACTCCAGTTAAAAAGGACATAAATGCGCCTAAAAAATCGAGATTAGATACGTGGATTTTTCTCAAGAAGTAATAGGTTAATAAATAATAAAACAGCGTAATAATAAATATCGGTATCCGCTCTTTTCTGTCGGGAATACTCATGGAAGTAATGATGTTCGACCTGTACATTACATACAAGCTTCCAATTGGAATAATTACTGCCAATAAAATTTGAATAGACAAAATATAATTAAATTGAACAGTCGCTTGTTCGCTTCTAATCAAAACTGTTGAGTGATGCTCGATTGTTACGTACAATAAGAAAGCATAAATTGGCAGAAAGAGGGGTTGGAAAACAACCGAAATAACCTTTGAAAAGATGGTCATAACGGGTTATAGTTCTTTTCTTAATCGAGCCACTGGAATGTCCAGCTGTTCTCTATATTTTGCTACAGTTCTTCTTGCGATATTATACTTTTTCTCCTTTAATAATGTTGCTAACTTTTCATCAGTAAGCGGCTTCTTCTTATCCTCCACTTCAATCGCATCTTGCAAAATTCGCTTTACCTCTCTTGTAGAAACCTCTTCTCCGCTATCGGTTGAAAGCGATTCGCTAAAGAAATATTTAAGTAGATATGTTCCGTATGGTGTAAACACGTGTTTACTGTTGGCTACTCGAGAAATCGTTGAAATATCCATTTTTACAACCTCTGCAATATCTTTCAAAATCATTGGCTTAAGGTGTCTCTCGTCGCCCGAAAGAAAAAACTCTCTTTGGTACTCCATAATAGCGTTCATGGTAATTAATAGTGTTTGTTGACGTTGTCTGATTGCATCAATAAACCATTTTGCTGAATCAATTTTTTGCCGAATAAAAAGGATTGCTTCTTTGTCTTTTTTAGACTTTGAGCTTTCGGCATAGCCTCTTAACATGTCGGCGTATTGCCTGCTTATTTTTAGTTCTGGAGCATTTCTTCGATTCAAAGAAAGTTCCAATACACCATTGTCTTCACGAATAGTAAAATCCGGAATTATTTGCTGCATTAGCTTACTCGTTGCTTTCATGGAATTCCCTGGCTTAGGATTTAAACGAATAATTTCTTCAATTGCTTCTTTCAAATCATCTTCAAGAATATCAAGCTTCTTTATGATTTTTTTGTAATGTTTTTTGGTAAACTCGTCAAAGCAATTATCAAGTATTGCTTCAGCCGTTCGTGTTGCAACGGTTCTGTCTTTTCTTTTAATTTGAATAGACAAGCACTCTTGCAAATTTCTTCCCCCAACTCCTGCCGGATCAAGTCCCTGAACAATCAGTAATACCTGTTCAATTTCTTCTTCTGTGGCTATTATGTTTTGACTGAAAGCTAGATCATCAAGGATGTTTATTACCTCCCGTCTTAAATAGCCAGACTCGTCTAAGTTTCCAATTATTTGAAGCGCAATTAGTAGTTGCTTTTCATCTCTTATTCGCAACCCAACTTGACTTTCTAATAATTCCTGAAATGAGGCTCCTCCTGATAAAGGAATCGCTTTTTCATCATCATCAACACTGTGGTTATTTACAGAGGTTTTATAGGAAGGAACCTCATCGTCCAAATAATCGTTAATGTCAAAGTCGTCTCTCGAATCATCCAAGTCGTCTTGAAAATCATCTTCAGCGTCTTCTTGCAGTTCCTCTTTGTCTTCTGCTCCTTCTTCTAGCGCAGGATTATCCACAATCTCTTGTTTTATCCTTTGTTCCAATTCTACAGTAGGAACTTGCAGCAACTTC
>Ga0209631_10005123_pt1 | contig 14040 bp, 15 predicted proteins | sample COG_08_FD_184752 | JGI IMG/M metagenome (GOLD analysis project Ga0209631, IMG submission 184752) | Pelagic Microbial community sample from North Sea - COGITO 998_met_08 (SPAdes) (version 2) | ecosystem: Environmental > Aquatic > Marine > Neritic zone/Coastal water | place: Helgoland, sampling... | reverse complement strand
CCTCGGCCGACGGCACCATCGTGACGTAAATGCTCATCTTCGACGGAAGAATCCACACATTAGGTCGGACGCCCTCGTACTTCATTTGGTCTTTGAGCTCGGCATCAAGCAAATAAAGACCACGTTCCTGCTTCTGCACGACACCCCAACGGCGGCGCTGTTGACGCAGAAGCTGTCCGGCGCGCGTGACAGTGGCACCGTGCTGACGCTCCCACTCTTTGTAGTGGTTCTTGCTCGAAAGCAAGGCGTGGATGACGCCGTGGTACGCGGTCTCGTTGACAGAGTCGACGATTTGACGGAGGTTCATGAGGTAATGCTGACGTCCTTGGTCAGTTTTGTAGAAACCGTGCTCAATAATGAACGCGAGGCCTCTTCGTACCAATCTATCTGACCTACTTTCACGCTCCGCAGTCACATAGCGAGGAACGCCTTGGTGCGGTTCCAAATCCATAAGTGTCTTGTTAAAACGGAAGATATCCCACTTAACGGATAAATCTTGCGTGAGCACCCACGGAAGGACATCACTGGTGTACCAGGCGTCCTCCTCGGTGATGAGGTAATCGAGCACCGACTCGAGGTGCTTGTTCTTGCCTTCGTAGGCCTTGGGGAGATTGTACGTCTCGTGGGCGAATCGGTCTTCGGCCAGCATCTTCTGATACTGGGGCTCGACGGCGCCGAAAAACGGTTGAAGTGCATGGTTCGCGGAAGCAGTGCCGACGCCAGAAAGTGCAGAAGTATCTTCGTAGGACATGTTGGATACTCTTAAAAACGCTTCTTATATACTGCGTTTTCATTCTGCGAAAATGGTAAAACACTTTTTACACTCTGTCCACGCGGGTATAAATTCACACCTGGATATCAATACATGGGCCTATTGTTCAGCCAGCTCGATAAGCTATGGCAATCGTTCCATCGGGATTCGGGAATCCTTATTTTAGGTCTCGATAATGCGGGCAAAACAGCAGTCCTGTACGCACTTCAGTTGGGCGAAGCGATTTCGTATACCGTTCCGACCATTGGCTTTAACGTGGAAGAGGTCAACGTTGGCAGACTCTGCATAAAAATGTGGGACATGGGCGGCCAGACGAAATTGCGCGCGCTGTGGCCGCACTATTTCGGTCAGGCAGATGGTATTGTATTTGTCGTCGACTCGGCGGACACCGACCGCATGCCACTCGCCAAGACAGAGTTGCATGGGCTCTTATCGCACAAAGAGCTGTCATCAAAACCCTTTTTGATACTAGCCAATAAACAAGATTTACCACACGCCCTAAATAAAACTGAAATCATCGAAGCTTTGGAAATGAAATCTGTCACATGGTTAAAATGGCATGTCGTCGAATGTTCTGCGGTCAACAACAAGCGTGCGACCATCGGCCTAGAGTGGTTATCAGAACAAATATAGTATATAAACTTTTCTTTTTCATATTTAGTCTACTATGTTAAAATTCACCGCCGGTGCCGTCGTCGGGTGGATATCTGCACGGATGTTACCACCGCCGAAAGAAGTGACAGAACGTTTGGCACCGCCCACTGTGGAGGAAATACAAATTTTAGTACGGAAAACCAAAAACGCCGTCAACAGATGGATTGAAAAAATCGACAAAGATTAACGCGCCGTCAGAATGCGCTTCTTCGGCGTTTCGTTCACCTTTTGTACAGTCCTGGATGCACATACCGAGCAGATTATCTCGTGGCCCGGTAGGAAATACACGTCCGTCGAACAGTGATAACATCTGTACTTTAACGAACTGTACTGAGGTACATAATTTACCACTTTACGTTTGCGGCGACGTTGATTGTCCCGTTTCACAACCGGAATTCGCGCATGTAGGGAATAAGACGAATGCATTTTATCTACTTATTTTAAAGTCGTCGTATTTAAATACAAACATGAGTAACATTTTCGAAAACCCCCGCTTCCATTCACTCGCGAACCAGGGCTTGAGCATGCCGGAACAAGGCTCGCAAGAATGGCTTGACGGTCGCAAAGGTCGCATCACGGGCAGCAAACCCAGCTCCCTCTTTTTCGACTTTAAACAAGAAAGTGATTGGGACGAAATTCTCGAAAAATGGTTTGGCGATACTACCGAACAGTTCGACCAAGTGTCCAAGGAGCGCATGAAGTGGGGCTCCGACCACGAAAATTCTGCGGTTGCCGTCATTATCGACCACTATCCCACTGCGCATTTCTTTGAGTGTCCGCAAATCGAGATAGACGACGTGTACGCAGTGTCTCCGGACGGAGCACTTGTCATCCTAAACGAGGACGGCACGCACCAAGAACATTACAACGTGGAAATCAAATGTCCCGGACGATACGGAAAAGGCGGCATCCAAACGCCGGAACAAATGAAAACGTATCTCGAAAAGAAATGGTCTTTTCCAGCCGGGTATTATATGACTCAGGTTCATCAAGAAATGGCCGGGCAGAAGGCGGACAAAACACTGTTTGTTGCATGGACGCCGCTGCTCACGCGCACGTGGCACATTCCGTTTGACCAGTCGTACTGGGACTTGTGCCTGGAAGTGTTCGAAAATTTTCGCAAGAAGAATGTCCCGTTCGAGGTCATGTATGCCAAAGTCAAAAAATTAGAGCGTCGTTCCCGAGGCCTAGCCTGTTCTTGTAGAGACACACTGGTCGAAATTCACCATGAATCGTCTATTTAAGTACAGAAAATTAATAATTATGCATGAGTGTACAATTTGTTATAAACGGAAAAAAAAATTTACAGTCTTAGATTGCAAACACGAATTGTGTACTGCGTGTTGGAATCGGTGGAAACATTCCGAAAAGGTCTTTTACAAAAAGCCATACCCCACATGCCCTACCTGTCGCCAAGAACAGATTCCATATGAGACCGCTTGGAATTGGAAGTTACTCCTGCTCGCGCTACTGTTTTGGATTCTGAAAGATTGGAATAATCGCGCAAAAACTCAGCAGAGGGTTTAAACTTTTTGCGTTTGGGCTCATATACGGAAATAGGCCTGACCAAAGGTTGCACATACTCCATCTCAGGCCCCATAACCACGAACGGTTCCCAGGCATACGCTCGGGCCAAACATCTACGCAACGCCAGCCGAGGAGAGATGCGAAGAGGCCCAGACGACTGTGAATCCACATAGTACAAGTAATTGTCATCGCCTACTTTTTCTGGTCGAATGCAGGTAAAATGACGATTTATAGGTTGATGCACAATGAACCCCCTAAACAGAGCGTCGTTAGCGAGGTCGTCCATGTCACGCGCTTGCCACACGCGCTTGTCCTTCGTCTGGACGGCGCGCTCCACTGTATACCCACGGTTGCGTACAGCTTCGCACACCGCCTCCACAGACCAATCACCGCCAAAAGATTCGTGGTTGGAAATGTTGTCGCCCGTAGTCTTTCGGATAGCATCGCACGCGTCGTGCAAATCGTCGCGCGTGACAGCCGCAGACTTGAACAAGTTTTGTATGGCGTGCAAACCACACTGGTTGCTCTGTTGGCGAACAAAAAACATCTACCATTCAATAATCTCTTTTTATATACGTTTTCTATTATTCGTAAATTAATCGATATTGCAAACGGACAGTATATATGTCGACGTCCTGTACTCACATGGCAGAAATTTGCGAATTATGTTTTTGCTGCTGCGACGGTGCGTCTGGAGCGGATTGTAGTATTCTACAGATACTCGCATGTTATTCGTGCAGCCAAGAGTGTGCAAATTGCGACTGCAACTGTGGCTCAAAAAAACAAAAATACTCAGCGGTACCGACCCAACCTACACCCAAGATACAAGAAATGACGCGTACACCACTAAAATTTTAATGAAAATATATTTTATTCTAATCGTTTCGCACCTATGTAATATTGTTTTGCAGGCGTAGCCACCCACGTGTCCAACCAAGACCCTTCAATAGGCTTGCGCACATTCGTCTCGAGCCATCGCACCACGACATCCAAGTACACGGGTGGCGGCGGGGCATCCTTGGACATTGCTTTCATTTTGTCACACGACATGTTTACACTCAAAAGCAAATATATATACTCTATATCATTATGCAAGTCATGACATGTCGTATATGTTACGAACCGGAAAACCTGATTCGGGTCTGTGCGTGCGACGGGACAGCCAAATGGGTACACGCGAAATGCATACAACACTGGATTAATGTTTCACGCCGTTCAGAGTGCGAGATTTGCGAACAACCGTTTACACACGATTTACTCCGAAAACCGATGTATATCGAGAATATATTCGAATGGTGTCTGCTTGGCGGCGGCCTCAGTTTCTCATACACCCTCATGACGTGGCTATACATTCTCGTATCGGGCACAGACGTGCTACGCATTACGATACTACAACTCACCACCATTTTCACAGCTGTTTTCAGTTTTATATTTATAATGGCAATGGGAACACTGTGGAACTCCAACAAAAAAGCCATGCCATTCATCGTATCTTATTTCGGGGTCTTCACCATCGCCAATACCGCCCTCCAATGCTCGGCACCTCAGGACGCATTGGTACCTTTTTACATAGCCAATGCGTGTATATGCGTGTTGAGCGCCATCACCGACTTTGTCGTGTTCACATTGTGCCCTTTACGCTGCAATAATACCATGCAAGAAACTATTGTATAGAACACACTTGGGTTTTGACAGCCTCGTCCTTTTGCATCGTGAGAACCGCGTGTGCGTGAGGTTCTGCATACGTCTCCATAGTCGACTTGAAGTAATTCTTGAGCGCCACGATACCGATAGGAACTCCCCCAAAATCAGACATAATTTCCTCTGCATCTGCCTCGCCCACGACCGCCACCAACTCGTCCCTATCCAACTGCTTATCACCATTCGTGTCGATAGATGCAAACGCTTTTTCAAACGCGGCCATTGTATTGTATAATTCGTCAGACATGACGCCCGCGACGAACTCCGAAATATCCCACGAATTGTTGTTGGTCACATCCAAATGTTCGAACACCTGGGCGATTTCCTCGTCTGTGAAATGATACTCGTGCATTTTTTTGCGCGCGGCCCCCAGCGTCATGCTGTGGATACCGTCGCCAAACTCGCGCTCGTAGCGCTTCTTGTCACTATACGTCAATTGCTGGGCGATTTTGTATCGAAATAGACGCTTTATTTTGTTGATATGAACAAACTCGCGCAACCGGAACGATGCCAACTTGTTATCCACTCTGACTGGTTCAGAGAATGTTACTTCCGTGATAAACGGATGGTCTAAAGCTTGGCGCGCGGTCATACGTGTCTCACCATTTTTATCCAAAAGACGCGTGACCAAATCTTTTGCAGTCGGCCAATCGTCCCAATTGTATTCCGTGTCTTCGAATATATTCGTCTTGGTTTGCACGATGGACGACAGTTCACGGATAGGCGTTTCAGGGCCGCCGAAAGGCCAATACCCTTCCACCAAGATGAAAAGGAAAATACCTATTGACCATTCGTCGCATTTCTCGGTGTAGTTCTGTGCAAACACTTCGGGCGCCATGTAGCTCGGAGTGCCCACAGGGTTATAAAATCGCTCACCTTTAGTAAATGTCCTCGCTAAGCCAAAATCGATGAGTTTCGCACGGGGCACGGGTTCTCCGACCGGCCATGCGTGTTGCAACATCACATTTTCAGGCTTAATGTCCCTATGCATCATTCGTTGGTCGTGCATGTACATAATAGCGCTCAATACGTCGCGCGTAATTCGAATGATGTCCGACGGAGTCGCAATTTTTCCGGCGGCGTAAGCATCGAATACATCGCCCCCTGCACATAATTCTGTTATCACGTAAAAGGTTTTCTTATTCGCGGAGAGGAACGCATCCAACAATCTCAAGATGTTGGGATGGTGTAACATTTGCATATATTTTACTTCAGCATCCACATCTTTACGTGACATACCTTTACGTGTTGTGCGTCGGTTCTTAATTTTTTTCACAGCACAAACGTGACCATTGTAGCGTGCCTCAAACACCTGCCCAAACCCACCCGACCCCGAAAGCTTGCCTATCACAATCGAATTTTCACGCGATGCGTCGTTGTCGTCCACAACGCCGACCAATTTTTTATACGAGTGAAACATACACTGTACAAAACCCGACCATATATACAACCAAATTTTAAATTTCATTTGAATACAATATGAATGAACTTGTACAAAAGTACGTATATAAAAAGGAGTACATCCAACAATATGCGCACCTTCCTTTTTGTAAATATTATTGGTGGTATGCTATCACTAGCCAGTACGTGTCCCATAGGATTTTACAAAAATAGCGACAACGAATGCAAACCATGCCCGACTGGTACGAAAAGTCCCTTTGTAAATTCCAAAAAATGCACGCCGTGTCGGCCAAATTACTATCAAGACACGCTGGGTCAAAGTGATTGTAAAACGTGTCCACTCGGATACACACAACCGAAGTTTGCCCAGTCAAAATGTCTCAAAACATTTCAATTTTTACATGCCGGAAATCCTTTAGAAACTGCCCTCCACGCATATCGTACACAAGCAAATGGGTGTCCCGCTTATAACCACACAGCGACTACTTGTGCGAACGGAGAAAACACAGGCGCTGAAAATTGCCAATGCACCACGTGTGGAAATATAGAAGTATTCATGATACAGCCCGGCCAATATTGTGACATTGACACTGGTTTATTCGTAGCGCCGTGTATTATTACGAATCAAGGCGGTGCGGGCGACTTTGGCACCTGCAACACGCCATGTGATGACGAAACAGGCAATGATAAAAAATGCCTTTCTCCAGGTGAGACGTGCCAACTCAATTGCAAGGAGGGATACTTTCACGACGATACTACTGGGTGTCCATCATGTGAACGTTGTGCGCGGGGCACATACAACCCAAACCGTAATGAAATTAAATGTCAAGATTGTCCGACGGGATTCGTTTCGACGGACAATAGAACAGCGTGCGAATGCCCGCCGTTTCATTCAGGCGCCAATTGTTCTATCAATGCATTGACAGATGCCGATGCAACAGATGTCACAGCATCTTTCGAAAAGGCAAAGGAGGATTACGTCTCGAGTTTATCTGTGGGCAGTTCCGATTCCGACGACGACAATATGGGATTTGTGCACGACGTCAAAAAAGCTGTACGCCAAGCCCTACAGGCGCGCAACAAGATTACTGTTAAATCTAAAAAAAACGCCATCAAAGAATCAAAATTCATTGTGCCACGAGACAATTTTCCGTCAGACATCAAAGATAAATTCACGACGAAAAAGGTTGGAATTGTCGCGGTGCCTGAAAACCATAATACGGCCGATACGTGTGCTGATGGCTACGGCCAGGACGACTGTTGCAGTTATGATATAAGTCTGGATACGGACACGACAACGATGTTATCTGTCGCCGACGATATAGGTTCTTGGGGAGTATTGTGCGACGGTACGACCATCCTCTCCAAACAAGTACGAACATCCGAGGCAAATATTGACACGGGGGCCGGCGACTACGATATGCATTGTTGGACGGGCACCGGCTGGTCTAGCGCCGATTCAAAAATCACTGGTGACACTTACAGTTGTAATGGCAAAGCAATACTCGTCATGTCACAAACGGATATCACTCCCAAACCGCATATGTTTGGTTATGTTTTCGCACGGAACGATGATGGTAATTGTGTTAAACAGTGTGCCAAGTGGACAGGCACACTCAAGGATGGCTTCACAGACCCGAGTCATATAGATTCGATGGTGGAAATTATCACTGGTGGTATATGCGCCGCTTTAAGTCAAGAAGGAACATTGTTAAAGTCCGATGCATGTTAAAGTCAGATGCAGAAGCATGTCAAGTATAAAAATACATTATTTTAGAATTCTAATTTCGAACGTTTACTTTCCCTCTTTAATGGACGCAAAACAACCGCATCACTCATGAGTGGTGCGTATAGTACCTCCCTTTTCTTGTCACGCTTCTTCTCACAGCCCGTGGATTTCTTGTTCGCGCACATACAGCACACGAGTAACAAAACAAGCAGTAAAATACCCCCTACGCCAGTTCCAACGGGTACAACCCAATCCATGCCAATAGACACGCCATGTGTGTGTGTCACGGGCGAAGGCGAGTCCACGGCGTGACAAGACACGTCGGCCGCGCCTGAGGTCTTTCCTGGCGAACAATCCCTGCATTGTGAACCGTGTTGATATTTTCCAGCTTCGCAATCATGACACGCGAATTCAGACCACACCTGGCCAACTGCGCATTCGGTGCGAACTTCTTCGTGCAATTCACACGTCGTGTCCGCACACCATGTCGGACGAATCACCATGATGATGTGTTGCCGCCGATACGCCACGGGCACATTGTAACGGATATCATAGATATTGTCTTGTACGCGTTCAATATCAAATGCAGTGTCCGAGGATGCGTCTGCTGTCTCGTACAGTACGTCGTTTGTGGGGTCGCACGATGTTGTGCAATCGACGAAACGCACGTGCAAGCCGTCAACACCGTTTGGCAATTGTGCTATCATGTGATAGACGGATTCCGAATGGTGAAGACCAGCACGTAAACGATATCCGTTCACTACACTTAACGTCAATAAAAGTAGTAACTGGTACATTTTGTATTTTTAAATTCAACTTATATACTTTCATTTTCATTCCTCTAAATTGTATGAAGACATGCCGAGGCAGCCGAAGACCGAATCATCGGGCCGTTATTTTTTAACAATGCACAAATCGCGTTTGTATCATCATCTAGTACAACAATATTACCTTGGTCAAATCCTTCCTTAAGCTTGCCATGCCATCCTGCACAAACTGCTTCGCACTCTGATTCACGTACTATCACCCAACCAAACATTTTGGGCTTTTCCACGCAAGTACCACAAGCTCCATCGACACCCGCTTTCCAAGTTTGCGTTGCTTGACAGTTTTCTTCTTTTGCTGTGCACTCGCATGTACCACAAACACCTGCGGATTGGCCAGTGTATCCCTTCCCTTCCCCAGCACATGCATCACATGCACCACATGTACCACATGCTCCTGCGTCACCCGCTGTGTATTTTTTGCCTATATCACAGCTCGCTGCACCAGATATTGTGCATGAGCAGCTACCACATCCGTCTCCGATGCCTGCATTAAAAGTTTCACCATCACCATCACATGATGTTATCTCGCACGTACACGTACCACATGTACCGTCAGCGTTGACGGAACTTGATTTTCCGGAACCACAGGTACATTCCGAACATGTTGACGCCGTGCCTGCTGCAGCGGCTATATTAAGTCCATAATCTGATTTGCACTCACTGCAGTCTTCCTGGCCATCGGTGTCGCACAGCGTTCCGCCGGTTCCGCTGGCAACTGTCGGGGTTCCGTTGGGGCATTCACACTCGTTATCAGTGCACTCCGTGTCATATACGCCCGCGGTAGCCCCAGCGCCACATGGCGCACATGTATCGGTTCCGTCTACATCTATCTCTTTATCAACACCGCATATAATACTCTCTTCACCAAGACCATCACTAAATACGGTCAGTAAATGATTTACGAGGCTACTACCACTGTATGTGTATTTGACATCAAAAATTGTGTTGTCCCCATCGACTTTGTCAGTCTCGGTAACTTCAATTGTTGAAGAGCCAACGGAAACGCCTGTAGCAACAACGTTACTTCCCGTGGAACACACCGATGTTCCACAGTTGTAATAGCTCACAGTTAGGGCCTTAACACTCGTCAAATCGGGCGCAGATATAACCGCGTGAAAAAGTTCATTAGTATGGTCATCCCCAGAACCCAGGAAATGCACGTCTTTCACTGCCGTCGCACGCCGAAACATTTTCGCCTGCGCCAAACTCAATATGGCCAAGGTAGTGAATGCTTTCATTTTAAAAAATAAACGTGGTTTAAATACTGTTTTAAAATAAAAACCCACGTATATAGTTCTCATCCACGTCCCGCGATGGCCTCACTCGTACACAAAGCATTTCGCGTTACGTGTTCTGCGGCGGCCTCGGAGCTAGGCGGTATGCACAAGCAGCAGGATTATGGCTTCTCACGCGTGTGCACGGATTCTGATGGCCGTTCGTTGGTCGTGGCGGCTGTATTCGACGGACACGGTAGCCGCCGCGGTGAACAATTTAGCCAACTGTGCAGTCGTGTGCTTGCTGACAATGTGTCATCTACCGACTTCAAAGCTCGTTTCGACGCTCACCCCGAACAAACCGGGCGTGATATTTTCTCTGCGATATCGGAAGCGTGTTTCGAAGCCAACAAGCAAGAACTGGACACGCGTGGGCTTGCTTATTCCATCGAGGACGGATACATTCGCAGTGAACACTTGAATGTACTTTCGGGGGGTTCGACTGGAACAATCCTGTTTGTGAATGATGCTGGATGTATCTACAGTTTTCATGTGGGAGACTCTGACGCTTGGTTTGTATCAGGGCAAAACGCCCATGCGTTGTGTGTGAATCACTCGCCAAGCAGCGAAAGTGAGTACGAGCGTGTTCACGCGTCTTGGCCCGACACCAAGTTCGAGTATCATTATCAAATCGCGTGCAATCGCGCACGTCATCCGGGAGGTAGTCATGTGTTTCCCAAGCGCGAGGACTTTGATGGATATTACGTTAAAAATGTAAATGGCGACATGGCCACTATCATGTCAGTGGGGACGTCGCATCTCGCCATGACGCGCTCTTTCGGCGACGAGCCGCTGAGATGCGGCGGTTTGAGCGCGGAACCGGATTACAAGTGCGTTCAGGCGGACGCGTCTGGTATTATCCGCGTGGCGTCCGACGGATTCTGGGACAATCTCAAGAATGGCGACATGGTGGACGAGACAAAATCGTCTGTCACTCGCCATGGCTATGACGCCGATACGCTGAATTCGGAATGGCTTGTACATACTCACGAGAAAGCCAAGGCCAATTTCGGCGCCGGTCGTGACAATATGTGGGCATATACCATATGTATCGAAAAAATAGAATAATGAACGCATATGTGGTCGCCGTATTAAAGAATATGAAGCGTGTCATATGAGCGGTGAAGTAACGGCAATGAACGACGTAACAAAAGTAGATATACATCAACCTTTATTTGTTTTTACGCTGTTACATTTAATCTGTGTGATTAGTGTGCTCGTGTTGAATTTACTAGTATGTTTGTGCTGTTATTGTCGCCGGCGGCGTCGGCGTGCCCGAGAGAAAAAGAACACAGCAGTCACGCCGGCGGAAAGCGACGAGGACTTGGTTTAATCGTTGTTGAGCGCATGTTGAATATCTGACCAGAAACGCAGGTGACATCCCATGCCTTGGTGGTACGGTACGCGGTCGAGAATGCGTTTGGGAACGCCTAAATTTTTGGCCTGATAGACTTTGAGCATGTAGCAGTTGACAAGTCGTGGTCGGTATCTGCAGCGACCGCACAAATGGATGTCGAATACCATGGCATAGGTTCTACAGCCGCAGCCCTCGCACCTACATACGTTAAAGTATTTGCGCGCGGCGGCTTTCCATGTCAATGTGTGATGTTGGTTTCTTGCTCTGCGTTGTACATTGAGTAGTTTCGTGCAAAGTATGCGCCACGACATTTGTACGTAATGCCGGCCGAACACGTTCATGTACGAGAACAACCGGCGTTTTTCGCGCCATCGGCGTCGGCGCAATCTACCTTTGAGCGCACCGTGCAGCCATTCTCGCGACACGAGAATGGCACGGTATCGCCAGGGCATGTAGTCGCGTATATGGTAGACGAGTTCTATGGGCAACATGGTGTAAATTAGGAACGACGATTTAAATACAAAAAATACACTCTGGTTTAATTTTATTAAAATAAAACTCGGTCTATCCTGGAACTTTTTTGGTCTCGAGTAGGCCATTTTAATTTTAATAAAATAAAACTCGTGCCGGGCCAACTTTTACACTATGCCTAAATGCATCGCCATCCGCAAGCCCCCCCAAAAGCCACTTGTGGCTACCTTCAGCGTCACCAAACCGGCTCCACCGATTGCAAAGAACAATGTGGTTACAAAAAAGTGGGTGCGGCGTTTAGTACCAAAAAAATGCACCAACGGGCACTCCAATCACTGTTCCGCGAAAAAATGCTCGACATGTGGTGTCCCTGTACTGTCCATGACACGGAACGCAGTCCTGGCGAGAAGACGGCGCGTGTACGCAAAGAAGGTGGCGACCGCGGCAAAAGCAGCTCCCAAGCGCCGCGCTGCAAAGAAGGTGGTAACCGCGGCGCCCAAACGCCCGCCTTTCACTTCCGAACAGCTCAAACGTCTTGGATTCGTCGTGGGAGCGCAAGTGTTGTACAAAGAACCGTTCGACGGAAGTATTGTTTCGCGCACGGTGAAAAAAATCACAGATGGTGGAGTTGACTTTAACCAAGGGTACGTGATGTACCCCGACCTGCTGAAGAAGACCCGTGCCAAGAGCATCTTTTTTAAAGACGAGTACGGCAAGATGACCGAGATGTCCGCCTCTATCTGCTACGGCATTTTGGAAGCGTACTGCTACCAAAAACAGGCCAAGTACACCTACGGCTCACACTCGTATACTCTCGACTGGAGCCATTCCAATAAAGGGGAACAAACCAACACCTCGACTGGCGTGAAACGCGTTGTCACACTGCGCCCCATCAAAAGGAAGGCACTTCCAAACATTTTAGGGCCATCATACCCTGTGGTGGACGTCACAGCCCTCCCGGCGGCCTTTCGGAATCATTTGGCATCTCTGACCTGTCGCACAAAAAAGGTGTATCATCTTGAACCAATGATGAAGGGGGGTCGCCTTTTGAAAGTCATGCAGCAAATTCAACGAGAGCGCGGTTTGTCCTCTGACACTACTGTTCTGAGCCATGGCTGCCCTATGAAGGCTCTGCACGCCATTGTCACGAAACAAGTGGGCTTTCAGAATGTAGGCACGTCTAACGGAAAGTCGTATGGTCAGGGACTCTATTTGTCGTCGGATATCAACTTTGCTGCCGGATACTCCAGTGGCAACTCGCACGGTCAGCGCGTTCTCCTGATGTGCGATGTGCTTGTTGGCGGAAAAGAACAAACGGGCAGCTCTACAACGGCACTTTCTTCGAGTTCTGTACGTTCAGGGGGTTCTTCTGGTCATATTTACATGAAACCGTGGGTCACGCTTGGCACGGATGTGAACATTGCGTACGCGGTTGAGTTCACTCGTGATACATCAACCATTTGACTGTATGGCTGGAACTTTTTTGGTCTCATAGGCAATTTTAATAAAAAGAGAGTCCGACCAACGGCGTATAAAGAGATGACTGTCTTGATGTAAATGACTTCTGTGTTTGGTTGGTGCGCCACGGCTTTCTCACTCACATATAAAATACCTCAGATATATACTTTATGTAAAGAAAAAACACACAAAGGACTATCTATCACTTCTTTATTGTGGCAAATGTTGGGTTACGTATTCTATATCATCCACGGGCACGTCATTGGAGACTTGCCCATATTGTGTATGGGTGCCGTGGCTCTTGTTCAAGCAGCAATTATAGTCATACTTTATTTCGTGTACAACACCAAAAGTTGATTGAACTTTATAATCTTGGTGGTATATAAAGGTGGTCGATGTGCAACAACAACATGTCAGAACCACCACAATTCAAACAACATGTACAGGCTGCCGGTAGCCTCGCCGAGCTTATCAGGGAGTTGGCGCATTTAGACGGGCTGGAAGCCTCAGAAAAAGCCATGGTACGCCTTCTCCTCGAACACTGTGCCGCCAGAGACTGGCACAAGGCTTTGGATGTCTTTGAACAATATTTTATGCAACACGTACTTGTGTTTCAGAGTCGCTTCTTCGACATAGGCCCCAAATTTCACAGAATCCAAGACTTGTTGAGGCAAAGGGCTGCTAGCGGAGGGGCGGCGGCATCATCGCCACCCGCTAAAAAGGCAAAGAAATCTCTTCGGGGTACCAAGGCTTGTCCCGTGTGTGGTACGCGTTATGGCACGCGTAAAAAGAAATGTGATAAATGTGGTTATCAATTTCCAGTCAAGTCTAAAGCAAATAAAAAGGACGAAGGGTCGTCTGGAGCAGTG
>Ga0209631_10005120_pt1 | contig 14044 bp, 15 predicted proteins | sample COG_08_FD_184752 | JGI IMG/M metagenome (GOLD analysis project Ga0209631, IMG submission 184752) | Pelagic Microbial community sample from North Sea - COGITO 998_met_08 (SPAdes) (version 2) | ecosystem: Environmental > Aquatic > Marine > Neritic zone/Coastal water | place: Helgoland, sampling... | reverse complement strand
AAAAATTAGATTTGAAGTCGATTCAGAAAATTGAATTAAATCAAAGTATAAAAATAGAAAACGGTCCCTTAGATATAAGTGCTAAAGAAAGTAAAGTATTCGGAATATACGATCCCGCAGAAAATGATTTTAACTTGAATATGTGGTCATCAACAAAAGCCGAAGATATAAAGGCAAGTTTAAAAAGATTAGAAAAAATAAAACTTTCTAAGACTGCAAATATAATTCTTGAAAGAATTTTACTATCATTTTCTTATGCACCAGAGGGAATGAATGAAGAAGAATTTGCTGATTTAAAAATTAGCTGGTTGATTAAAAATCAACGCTCAAAACTTATTGAAAATTTTTTAAAACAGAATACAGAATTCAAAGGTAAAAGTAGAGCTGTTCAATTTCTTGTAGATGAAAATATTGCAAGTGCTGATATTGAAGCAGGATGTGAAAAAATAAAATTTATTGATGCTAAAATAAAAGATGCTTATTTAGAAAAATTTAAGATTTATTGTCTAATATTTAATGAAAAAAAACCAGAAGCAGGATTATTACTTGATCTTTTACGTGAACAAAAACAATCTGATAAATTTTATGATGATAAAATTAATTTTCTTTTAGGTGTTTCAAATAAAACAATAGATAAGGTTAATGAAAAAAATTTATTAAATTTTTATCTCTCCAGTATAACTACTAAAAATTTTAACTTTAAGCCAAATAAAAATACAAAAGAGGAGATCTGGAAATATTTAAATTCAGCAAATTTAATATCACTAGAAGATGCTTCAGATAAAGAAAGATTGCAAGAATTAGAAATAGCTGCTCAACAAGGTCAAATAGATAGTGATATTATTTTTAAAATATATCAAAAAATTCCATTCAATCTTAACGAGTTAATTAACGCAAAAAAAATATATCAAACTTCAGCCAAGGGTCAGGCAAAACCTTTGCTTTATCAAAAATATTTATTGTCAGAAGATAATGACACAAAAATAGAATATTTACTTTTACTTGAGGAGATGTTTAAAAAAGAAAATCTTCAAAATATTTACTCAAAATTTTTAAGTGATAGCATTAAGAAAATCGGGATAGAAAATATTTCAGAGAGATTTAAAGAGTCTGCTCAAAGCAGAATAATAAGTGAAGAAAGATTTTTAACAAACAAAGTGAAGTATAATGATAAAATTTTACATCAGTCCAAAATTATCAAATATTATGTTGCGGAAGAAAATAAAAAAAAGGTTCAAAAAGATATAGATAAAATCTTTAAAAAAATCAGTAAAAATAGGAAATATTTTTATTCTGCAAAAGATTTAGCTTTAGTTGACTCTCTTATTAATGATGGTTTTACCTTACCATCTAATTTTGATTATAAAAAACTTTCTTTAAAATTTGAAATACCAAATAACTTATTAAAATTAATTGACAATAATCAAAATGCATTTTTAGCATTAAAAATAGTAGAAATAATTGGTGAAGATGAGCCAGATCAGTTAGACCCTGAAACCATATATTTTATAACCAATCTTTTAAATAAAATGAATTTAAAACAAATCAGAAATATAGTTTTTAATTCCGCCCTACCATTAAGAGCTTAATTAGAATATAAATCTATTATGACGATTAGAAATATTTTAACTGAGCCAGATCCATTTTTACGACAAAAATCCACTAACGTTGAAGATGTAAATGATGAAATTCGTGTTCTAATGAACGATATGTTGGAAACTATGTATAACGCTCCAGGAATTGGTCTGGCAGCTATTCAAATAGGAGTTCCAAAAAAAGTCATAGTTATTGATTTAAGTAGAGATAATGAAAAAAGGACCCCCCTACATTTCATCAACCCTCAGATAATAACTAATTCTAAAAATGAAGTATCTTATGAAGAAGGCTGTTTGTCGGTGCCAGGTCAATTTGCTGAAATAAATCGACCTAATAAATGTAAAGTAAAATATTTAGATTATTATGGTCAAGAAAAAATAATGGAAGCTGAGGGTTTGCTTGCTACTTGTATTCAGCATGAAATGGATCATTTAGAAGGAATATTATTTATTGATTATTTGTCAAAATTAAAAAAAAGTATGATCGTAAAAAAACTTTCTAAACATAAAAAATCTTTAGAGAGAATTGTTGTTTAATTTAAATGTCAGACAAAATTATTTTTATGGGTACACCAAACTTTGCGGTCCCTATATTAAAAACTATATTTGAATCTAATTATAAAATATCAGCTGTATACACACAACCGCCCAAAAAAAAATCAAGAGGACAAAAAATTGAAAAATCTCCTGTTCATATAGAGGCAGTTAAATTAAACATACCAGTTAGACACCCATATAAATTAAACAGCGGTGAAGAATTAAATTTTATTAAAAATTCAAAAATTACATGTGCAGTAGTGGTTGCATACGGTCAGATTATTCCAGAAAATATTTTAAATATACCAAATATAATTTTTTTAAATATACACGCATCATTGTTACCAAAGTGGAGAGGCGCGGCTCCAATTCAAAGATCGATTATTAAGATGGATAAAATAACAGGAATTTCAATTATGAAAATTATACCAAAACTCGATGCGGGTCCATATTTGCTACAAGAGAATATAAAAATAGAAAACCACGACAATTTTACATCACTAAGTAAAAAATTATCCATTTTAGGTTCAAAACTAATTTTGAAAGCACTGAACCAATTAAAGGATAAAAAAATAAACTTTATACAGCAAGACGAAAAAAAAGCTACATATGCAAAAAAAATTGAAAAAAAAGAGTCTGAGATAAATTGGAATACCCCAGCAAAAAATATAATTGCAAATATTAATGGCTTGAACCCTTTTCCAGGTGTTTGGTTTAAACATCTTAAAACTAGAATTAAAATCATCAAAGCAGTCGAGGTAGAAAAGAAAGGGAAAGTAGGAGAGGTTTTAGATAATAGTCTTACAATTGGATGTAAAGAAAAATCAATTAAAATCCTATCGATACAAAAAGAAGGAAAAAATATCTTAGATACTAAAAGATTTTTAATAGGGTATAAAATTAAAAAAGGTGAAATACTTTATTAATGTTTAATTATCAAATTATTATTGAGTATTTGGGATCTAATTATGTGGGATGGCAAATACAAAAAAATGGAACTTCAATACAATCGCTTGTTGAAAAAGCATTAAATAAAACGCTTAAATCAAAAATTAAAATTAATGGCTCTGGCCGCACAGACGCAGGAGTACATGCAAAAGCGCAAAGCGCAAATTTTTTTTCTAAAACTGTAATAAAAGATAAATTTAAGTTTTTAAATACTATAAATTATTTTTTAAAAAAAACTACGGTTTCAATTATTGATCTTAAAAAAAAGAATAAGAATTTTCATGCCCGATTTAGTGCAAAAAGAAGATTATACGAATATGAAATTTTAAATCGAATTGGAAAATTAACAATTAAAAACAATAGATCATGGTTGGTAAAGAAAAAATTAGATTTAAAAAAAATGAAAAAAGGAATTAGTTATTTAATTGGAACTCATGATTTTTCTGCTTTTAGGGCCTCATCCTGTTCTGCGAAAAATCCAATTAGAACAATAAGTAAAGCAAAAATTAAAAAAGTAGGAGATAAAATAACTGTTACGTTTGAGTCAAAATCTTTTTTACAAACTCAAGTAAGATCTATGGTTGGTTGTTTAAAGTACATTGGTGAAAATAAATGGAAACCAAAAAAAATAAAAGACATTATTAATCTAAGGAAAAGAGCGTTATGTGCTCCACCTGCTCCTCCACAGGGTCTTTATCTTAAGAATGTTTTTTATTAAATTGCGTTATTTTTAAGTATTCCGGACTTATTCTATTGTCACTAAATTTTTTTATAAATTTTAAAGATTTTTTGGATAAGTTATTGGATAGTTTTTTATTATTTTTTAAATTGATTATTTTTTTTATCAGGTCATTATTATTTTCGTATGCCATCACATTATTTTTAAAATTAGAAGAAACTCTTTTGCTACAAATTACAGGTAAACCATATGACATATAAGTTAAAACCTTGCCTTGAATACCTGTTGCCACTCTTAAATTAGCCAATCCACAAATAGAATTTTTTAAATATTTTTCAACATTATTTTTTTGTCCTAAAATTACTACATCTTTTTTAAAAGATAAAAAAAATTTATCTAATTTATTTATACTGCCAATGATATAAAATTTAGTACCTGGAATTTTTTTTTTTATTATAGAAAAAGAATTTTTTATAAAATCTTTTACTGCTAATAAATTAGGAAGGTAATTAAGATTTCCAATAAATAAAATTTTATTATTATTTAATGAATATGAATATTTTTTTTGTATAGAACTAATCGATATATTTATATTTATAATTTTTTTTCTAAAAACTTTATTGATTTTTTTTGTTTCATATATTGAAAATAATATTATTTTATCAAAAAATAAAAAAATTTTTTTTTCAATTTTTTTTATAAGAAAGCTTTCAAGTAGGTAAATATATTTTAATGGATTGAAAATATTTAGATTACAAAAAGTTTGAAAATAATTATATGAATATAGATCTCCCATTTCAATTATTGTTTTTCCATCAAATTTTTTTGGAAGATATTGACTGGATCTAATGTGATAGAAAAATAGTAAATCATAATTTTTTGCCGTTTTTTCTACGTGGATTTTCATTTTTTTTGAGAAAAAAAAACCAAATTGTAAAGGCTTTAATCTCAATAGGGAATATAGAGCATAAAATATTTTCAAAAAATAATTGGACTGTTTAAAATAAAGTATTCTCTTTTTTAAATTTGACTTTTTATCACCTATAGCAACTACATCAACTTTATATTTTTTTTTTAAGAAGTTTATTATTTTTAAAGAGCCTATGACATCACCTGAGAATCTCCCTGAGTATGGGTTTCTTGTTGCAATAAAAAGTATCCTTTTCATTTTTTTTTAGATTTTTTTATTCTCCACCGCGAGCCTTCTCTTACTATATAACCACAACAGTTATTAGATCTACATTTACATGGAAACTGTTTGTAATCTTCATCAAAACTAAATCCATAATCGTAAGATAATTCTTCACCTTTTCTTATATCTCTAAGAGAAAAGATCCATAATTTTAATCCTTTACCATCAACTTCACAGTTTGGGTCGCACGAGTGATTTATCAATCTTGCAGTATTATATTTAAAATCCCCATCTAAGTCGTACCTGTTATTGAGATTAAACAAATAAATTGCCTTGTCATTATCATATTTAGAATTTCTTTCCGTTTCTTTTTTTGTGATGAGTTTTCCTTTATAGTAAATAATTTTGGTACCTTTCTTAATATCTCTTGCAGCATAAACTCCCTGATTATCTATTTTAGATTTTTTAACTTTATAGAGTTTCACTTAAAATATTCCTCGAGAATATTTTGATAAATTTTAGTAAGATTTTTTAAATCAGTAAGTGAAACACATTCATCAACTTTATGCATTGTTTTGTTTACCAAACCAAACTCAAGGCAAGGAGCAATTTTTCTAATAAATCTTGCATCAGACGTTCCTCCTGTTGTGGAAAATTTTGGTGTAATTTTTGTAATTTTTTTTATAATTTTTTTTGCCATAAAAATAGTTTTTTCAGGTTTAGTTATAAAAGAATCACCATTTGTTATAAATTCTATTTTGAATTTACATCCAGTAGTTTTACAAATATTTTTAACTAAAAAATTAATTTTTTTCTTTAGCGAATTAGCAGTATGAAAATTATTATATCTAATATTAAATTGAGCTCTTGCTCTTGCAGGTATTACGTTATGGGCTTTATTATCCACATTAATAGTTGTAAATTCAAGGTTTGATGGTTGAAAATTTTTATTTCCTTTATCAAGTTTCTTTTGCTTAAGTTTTTTACAGATATTAATTAATGTATTGATTGGATTATTTGATAAATGAGGGTAAGCAACATGGCCTTGGACTCCAGAAATTTCTATTTTTCCTGATAAACTTCCTCTTCTTCCAATTTTAATCATTTCACCTAATTTATTAGGATTAGTTGGTTCTCCTACTATGCAAAAATCTATTTTTTCTTTTCTTTTCTTTAAATACTCAACCACTTTTTTAGTTCCATTGATTGCAAAACCCTCTTCATCACCCGTTATTAAAAAGCTTATCGAACCTTTAAATCTTCCTTTTTTTAAGAATTTATTTACCGCAGAAACAAAGCAAGCAATCGAACTTTTCATGTCGTTGGCTCCTCTACCAACTAAATGATTTTTCTTAACAGATGGCCTAAAGGGATTTACTGTCCAATCTTTGATATTCCCCGGAGGCACCACATCAGTATGACCTGCATAACATAAATTAGGACCTTTTATTCCAAGTCTAGCGTATAAATTTTTAATTGGTTTACTTTTCTTATCTTTAAATTCTAAAATTTTACAAGCAAATCCTAAAGACTTTAATTGTTTACTTAAAAAATTAATAGCCCCAGCATCCCTAGGTGTAATGCTAGGAAACTTTATAAGATCTTTAGCTAATTTTAATTCTTTAATGTTAGCCATTAGTCTCTAAGTAAATCATTTATTGAAGTTTTACTTCTTGTTTTTGAGTCAACTTTTTTTACGATAACAGCACAATATAGTGAAGGACCGTTAGGATTTTTTTTATTAGGCAATGTCCCTGGTACAACTACTGAGTAGGCAGGAACTTTTCCATAAGAAATTTCACCTGTTTCTCTATCAACGATTTTAGTTGATGCACCTATATAAACACCCATTGAAATTACAGCCCCTTCTTCAACAAGGACACCTTCTGCAATTTCAGAACGTGCACCTATAAAACAGTTATCTTCAATTATGACTGGCCCAGCTTGTAAAGGTTCAAGAACTCCACCAATCCCAGCTCCACCTGATACATGGCAATTTTTTCCAACTTGAGCACAAGAACCAACTGACGCCCAAGTATCTATCATTGTTCCTTCATCTACATATGCACCAAGATTTACAAAACACGGCATGAGTACAGCGTTTTTTGCAATATAAGATCCTTTTCGCACAACTCCATTAGGCACATGTCTATAACCAGCATTTTTCCATTCTTCTTCTTTCCAGTTAACAGACTTTCCTGGAACCTTGTCATACCAAGAAGTGTAAGGGCCTCTTAGTATTTCCATCTTATTTATTTTAAAACTTAAAAGTATTGCCTTCTTTACCCACTGATTAACAATCCAAGACCCATCTTTTTTCTCAGCCACTCTTATTTTTCCTTGATCTGTTAATTCTATAGTTTCTTTAATAGCATTGATTATTGTTTTATCTGAATTAGCACTTATTTTTTCTTTAATCTCAAAAGCATCGTTGATTACTTTTTCAAATTTATCCATTTTTATTTATCTCCTTTAAAAAATTTTCTAAGTTATTTGTTTTATAATTAATAAAACCTGAATCAGAGAATTCAGCAGCCCAGGGCTCGTCGTTTTCTATCCAAACTGTTTTCATACCTAATTCATGTGCTGGTTTTAAATTTCTTGCAATATCTTCAAAGAATATACAATATTGTGGCTCTAATTTGAAATTTTCTATAATTTTTTCATAAGGTTTTTTTGCAGGCTTGGGAACAAAATCTGAGTCAACAATATCAAAAACTCCATCAAAAAGCTTTTCAATGCCTATTCTTTTTGTGACATTAGCCGCATGAGCTTTTGAACCATTGGTAAATATGATTTTTTTTCCATTAAGTTTTGTAATTTCTTTTTCTAAAATTTCATTTTTTTCTAAAAAACTTAAGTCTACATCATGAACAAATTCCAGAAATTCATTGGCATCTATTTTGTGATTTTTAATCATTCCATTTAGTGTAGTGTTGTATTCTTGAAAGTAATTTTTTTGTATTTTTTTTGCTTCTTCAATACTAATATTAAGCTTATCAGAAATAAATTTAGACATTTTTTTATCTACTTGATCAAAAACCTTCGTATCCCCAGAATATAATGTGTTATCTAAATCAAATAACCAATATTTTATATCTTTTAATTCTTTCATTACCTTATTAGAGTTCCATCACCTGAGTCTGAAAATATTTCATTTATTATCGAGTGTGGTTTTCTGCCGTCCATGATTACTACACCCTTCACACCATTATTGACTGAATCTAAGCATGTGTTAATTTTTGGTATCATCCCACCAGTTATAGTTTTATCTTCAATCATTTTTAATATTTTAGAAGATGAAATTTCTGCTATTAACTTTTTATCTTTGCTTAAAACACCTTCAACATTAGTCATCAATAGCAGTCTTCTTGATTTTAAAGATTTTGCTATCGCTCCTGCAGCTGTGTCACCATTAATATTGAAGGTTTGATCATTTTTTCCTAAACCTAAAGGGGCGACTACCGGTATTTGATTATTATCTAACAGTTCATTTATAGTACTATTATTAATTTTTTCAGGAATTCCAACAAAACCAAGTTTCTCATTTTCAGGAGATACGCGTATAATATTTTTAGTTTTTGTATTAATTGAAACAGCATTTAAGCCTTTTTCTATTAAAGCATTTACAATATCGTTATTAAAGTCAATTAGCACTCTTTCAACTATATTAATAATTTTTTTATCTGTAACTCTTAAGCCGTTTATAAATTGAGTTGGAATATTTGATTTTTCAAGTTCTCTTTTAATTCTTGGCCCACCCCCATGTACAACAATTATAGAAAGGCCTAGTCTATTTAAAATGCCAATATCTTTGATGAAATTATCAAATATACCTTTATCAATTAGAACATTGCCTCCATACTTAATTACAATTGTTTCACCTTGATATTTTTCAACATACTTATTTATATTACTTATATCTGGTGCAGACGAAGGCCAAAATTTTTTGATTTCCTCTAAAGAAATATTCACAGACATTTAATTAGTTTTAACAGTAGTATTCTTATTAATTACCCATTGTTGTGCAATTGTTAAAATATTATTTATAGTCCAATAAACAACTAACCCTGAAGGAAATGAAGCTAAAATTATTGTTAAAAAAAGAGGAAAGAATGCAAAAATTTTTGCTTGTATAGGATCTGTAGGTGCAGGGTTTAATTTTTGCTGCACCCACATTGATGCACCCATTAAAATTGGCCATATGCCAATAATCAAAAAACTAGGTGGGCTCCAAGGAATTAATCCAAATAAATTAAAAATGGAAGTAGGGTCTGCTGCTGACAAATCTTGAATCCAACCAAAGAATGGCTGATGTCTCATTTCTAATGAAATAAACAACATTTTATAAATAGCAAAGAAGAAGGGTATTTGTATTAAAACTGGTAAACAACCGGCTGCAGGATTAATCTTTTCTTTTCTGTATAAAGCCATCATCTCTTGTTGTAGTTTTACTTTATCGTCTTTATGAAGCTCTTTAAGTCTCGTCATTTCTGGTGTTACGGCCTTCATTTTGGCCATTGATCTGAACGAAAAGTTTGCAAGCGGGAAGAATAAAGCTCTAATAGCTAAAGTTATTAAAACAATTGCAATTCCAAAATTTCCAGAAAATTTAAATAAATAATCAATCACGAAAAATAAAGGTTTAGTAAAAAAATAAAACCAACCCCAGTCTATAACTAAATCTAATTTATCTATATTTTGTTCCTCTGCATAGGAATCAATCGTATTAACCTCTTTTGCAGCTACAAATAACCTAAAATTATTTGACCCTGTTGATGATGAATTAATTTTTACAGGATCATTATTTATATAATTAGCTTTAAAGGTTTCATTATATTGAAAAGTTGTTTTAAAGTTTTTTCCATTTTCAGGGACCAAAACCGTCATCCAATATTTATCTGTTATTCCCAACCATCCTTTATTAACTTCTCTAACAATCTTATTATCTTCAATATCATCATAATCATCTTCTTTTAGCTCATCATCGAAGACACCAATAAAACCTTCGTGTGAGATATAAAAATTTTGAATATCATCAGGAATTTTATTTCTTGTAATTTGAGCGTATGGGTAAAGTTCTAAAATTTTTGAGGAATTATTCTGAATTTCTTGATTAATTTTAAATAGATATTTTTCATCTAGTTCAATTTTTTTTTTAAAAATTATTCCTTCTTTATTATCCCATTTAATTGTTATCGGGGTCTTATCGGTCAATATCTTGTTTCCTTCAACTTCCCATTTAGAATTTTTTGTTGGAACTTTAATATTATTTCCAATACTAGCCCATCCAGATTCAACGTAAAATCCATTTTCTGATTGTGAGGGATTTAAAAATTCAATATTTTTTTTACCTTTGACCTTTTGTTTATGATTTTTAAAAGATATATCATCTATCAATCCACCTTCTAAAGAGATTGATCCAACAATATTTTTATTCTCAATTCTAATTCTATTTGATTGATTGATAGAGTCTTCTCTAGAAATTTTTTTTTCTTCATTAATTTGGTTAATAGACGGAGTTTGACTCTTGTTTATTTCAATAGAGCCATCTGTTTTTTGTTGTATTTGATTATTTGTTTTTAAATTTTGATTATCTTTTTTTGGTGCTTCAAAAAAAGCACCCCAAAAAAGTAAGACCGACATCGACAAAGCGATTGCTACAAATACGTTTTTATTATCCATTCGAATTTTCTTTTTTTAATGTAATCTTATTAGGCACAAAATCTAAACTAGAACCTCCACCTAGTAATTTAATAGGATGACAACTCAAAATTCTTTTCATACCCATGTAAGAACCTTTTGATAGCCCAAATTTTTTAAGTGACTCAATATAATATTCTGAACAAGGTGTAAGGTATCTACAATTATTTCCAAGTAGTGGAGAGAATATAAATTTATAAATCTGAATAAGACTAATCTTAAATTTAATTATTAATTTAATCATTTAATTTTTATTTTTTTAAAGCTTTCTTCAACCAAAGGCATTAAAGTACTTTGTTTTTGTATATAAGCATTTGGTTTACCAAAAACTATATAAGTATAATCTTTACTAATTGCACCTCTTTTTTTAAGTAGTTTTTGCACAATTGCTTTTAGTTTCCTTCTTATTTTGTTTCTTTTAACTGCATTTCCAATTTTTTTTTTCATTACAAAACTAATTAATAAATTTGTTTTATATTTTGGCTTATAAAAGTTTTTTGCAGCAAAAATTGAAAAAAATTCTGTGTAAACTTTTTTTTCTCTTAATGTTTTTTTGAATTGGTTGCTTTTTTTTAAACTTTCAAGCCTAACCATCTAAAAATTATGTTGAAATGGTCTTTCGCCCTTTAGCTCTTCTTCTGGCAATAAGTTGTCTTCCAGTTTTAGTGGCCATACGCGCTCTAAAACCGTGACGTCTTTTTCTCACTAAATTGCTTGGTTGATAAGTTCTTTTCATAAATATTTAAAGGTATATATTTTAAATGTTGTCTATTGTACAGGTAAATTATGAGTAAAAATTTCAAAATATTTTTAGGTTTTTCTTACTTACTTATACTAGTAGTATTTCTTTATTACATTTTTCTAAATATTCAAATCAGCAGATTAGATGATTTTTCTTATTATAAGGAATTACAGTTTAGTCTTAATAAATTTATAAGTAGCAATCTTACAATTAACATAATTTATTTTTTTATATTCTCTGTTATTTGGATAGCTCTTTTAGGTTTTGGAACACCAATTCTAATTATCTCTGGAATTTTATTTGGTAAATGGGTTGGTACAATTGTTTCAGTTGTATCTATGTCTCTTGGAGCATTAGTGCTGTATTCTATTGCCAGTTTTTTCTTTAGTGATATTGTAAAAAATATCCTTGAACGAAAATTTTATAAGTACATTCAATTATTTCAAAAAAACGAATTTTATTATTTTTTTATTTATAGATTCATTGGAGGATTAGGGATTCCATTTTTTTTACAAAATGTTTTTCCAATCTTATTTAATATGAAAAAAATTAATTATTTTTTCTCTAGTTTTTTTGGTTTTGTTCCTGGTTTTTTTGTTTTCAATACAGTCGGAGCGGGTTTAAACACTTATATTGAAAAAGCTGAAAATTTTGATTTTTTAGAATTAATATTAACCCCCGAGATTTATTTTCCTATTTTAATGTTTATCATTTTAATGGTTTTGTCTTTAATAATTAAAAATATTTTTTTTAAAAATGTCAATTGATAAAAATATGTTAGAGAAATATGCAAGCCCATATTTACAACAACATAAAGATAACCCTGTTCACTGGCAGGTTTGGTCAAAAACTATTTTAGAAACAGCAAAAAAAAATAAAAAACCCATTTTACTGAGTATAGGTTATGCGAGTTGTCATTGGTGTCATGTAATGGCACATGAAAGTTTTGAAGATAAAGAAACAGCAGATTTGATGAATAAATATTTTGTAAATATTAAAGTAGATCGTGAGGAAAGACCAGATTTAGATTTTGTTTTTCAAAGTTCTTTTCAACTATTTAATCAAGGGGGTGGCGGTTGGCCTTTAACAATGTTTTTAGATGAGAATGGTGTTCCTTTCATAGGAGGTACTTATTTTCCAAAAAATTCTCAAAATGGTTTGCCATCATTTAAAGAAGTACTGAAAAAAGTATACGATACGTATATTGAACAAAAAGAAAATATAGTTAAACAAAAAAATTTAATTATTAAAAACCTAGATTTAAAAAAAAGTTCTGTTTTAAGTCAAGATCTTGAGTCAATTTTAGAAACTTCTTTAAATCATCTTGATCCAGTCAAAGGAGGATATAAAGGTGCCCCAAAATTTCCAACGTTTAATTTATGCGAAACACTTTTATATTTTTATAATAAAACGAAAAAAAAAAAATATTTTGATCCCCTCACTTTATTAATTAAACAACTTTGCTCAAAAGGCATCTATGATCATGTAGAGGGAGGAATTTCTAGATATACAGTTGATGAAGATTGGATAATTCCTCATTTTGAAAAAATGTTGTATGACAACGCGCAATTCGTTTTACTACTGTCAAAATACTGTAAAATAAACAATGATGAATATTTTAGGAACAAATTAATTCAAACTATCGAATTTCTTAAAAAAGAATTTCTAAATAAACAAGGTTTTCTAGGATCAGCTTATGATGCTGATAGCGATGGAGAAGAGGGAAAATACTACGTTTACACGTATGCTGATATTAAGGAAATAAAAAATATCAATGATTATTTTGAGATTGATAAAAAAGGAAATTGGGAAAATAAAATTATATTAGTAGAAAAAAAAAAGCCACCTAAAGAAATTTTAGATGAACTTTTTCAAATTAGATTAAAACGAAATAAACCTTTTTTTGATGATAAAACTCAACTAGATTTAAATTGTATATGGATAAGTGGATTGATTTCAGCACATGAAATTTTACCTCAAAATGGCTATTTACAATTAGCAGAAAAGTTTTTTTTAAATATTGAAGAAACTTATTTAAAAAAAAATATTCAACATAGTTATTCTGAAAATATTGTTTTTTTAGAAGATTATGCCTTTATGATAAATGCTTTAAATGATCTTTCAGATAAAACTATGAATTTTAAATATAGAGACTTTGCTAAGAAATTATGCATTGAAACAATAGATAAATTCTATTTAAAAGATAAAGACATTTTTCAAAAAAATCAAAAAAATAATAATGATATTTTTCTTAAACCAATAGATATTAGTGACAATACAATTCCAAATGGAAATGCGATTATGTTGATTAATTTGATCAGACTAGGATTTGATGAAGAAACTAAAAAATTAGCTAATAGTTTAAACGGATATTTAAATATTTATAAAAACCATATGATGACTGCTATCAGAGCAATTGATTTTTTTAACAATATTAATGCTGAGAAAAACTGCAATGAAAAAGGTTGTAAAATAAATGAGTAAAAAAATTTATTGGGTTTTATGGCTGATATTAGTAATTGTATGGAATTATGGTTTTCCAAAAGCCACACCATTGCAAGATGTACTGGTTGCCGTATTTTTGTCGATATTGTTTATAATTATCCAATTACTTCAATCAAGGTGCTTGCAAAAAAGCAGCTCAAGAAGTAAATTTAAGAATTAATGAAAGAACACTTGTTATGGGAATTCACTACGACTACAAATCT
>Ga0209631_10005112_pt1 | contig 14065 bp, 8 predicted proteins | sample COG_08_FD_184752 | JGI IMG/M metagenome (GOLD analysis project Ga0209631, IMG submission 184752) | Pelagic Microbial community sample from North Sea - COGITO 998_met_08 (SPAdes) (version 2) | ecosystem: Environmental > Aquatic > Marine > Neritic zone/Coastal water | place: Helgoland, sampling... | reverse complement strand
TGAACGCGCGTCGCGTCCGCTCGGCGTTTGCGATTGATACATTCTCGGCGACGCTCTCGGCGTACCCCCGGGACCAAGCGACGTGCCACCGCCACGCGTGGAAAACGTAACGGCCGTAACGCTCGTCAACGACTCGCTCACGCCTCGAGACCTTCGACTCCATGTACTTCATTCGCTTCGCGTGGGCGAGGGACGCGTGTCGTAGCCACACGCGGAGGGTGCGTTTCGCTCGGCTTTTAACGACGTTCGCGTAAGACTTTTTCAACCGCGTTTGCCGCTCCGCCTTGTCGCTGACGTGGCGCCTCCAGGCCCGTACGCATCGTACGGCGCGATCGCGTTGGGCGCCGTGGGCGTGTGCGCGGGTCTCCCTGGACGCGGTGACGAGCCACTGCCACGTCAGCACGCATGTCGCGGCGACGCGTCGGGTTCGCTCCGTCGAGAACCGGACCCTTCTTCGTTCCAGCGACGCGGACGCGACGGCGCCGGCGGACCACGACGCGAAGCGTCGCGACATGAACCGTCGCTCGATTCGTGAGCGCAGACGCGCGGCGGACATCAACGTTCGCTCGTACATCAACCGCGCCACCGTGATTCGGTCGTAGTAACCCGTCCACGCGTGGAACGCGGGCCGAAGGTACTTGCCCTTTCGCCTGTGTTCCGAGAAACGCGTAGCTCGCTCCTCGAGCGCTGTCGACGCGACACGCGCCGCGACCGCGCGGCGCCACGTGGCGAAATATCGACGACCGGAGCGTACCGCGCACCTCGCCGCCGACGCATCCGCGCGATCGTTCGCGTCGCGCGACCGCGCCGCGACTCGCGCGAGGTTCCTCCACGCGCGGAGGCTCTCCGATCCGAGCGATTTAAGACGGAAAGACGCCACCGACTGGAGCGATTCGCGAAAGCCAATCGCGCGCGCCGCGTCGTCGCGAAGGGCCCGCATCGCGCGCTGAAGCACGCGCCGGTGCCGCCATACCGTGGCCACGCGCGCGATTCGAAGGCGCGCGGCGTCGTCGTGGTCCACCGCGACGCGAGCCGCCGCCGCGAGTCGAAACGCGTGAAACGCTTTCGACGTCGCGGACGCGTTTCTCGCTTTGCGGTGTCCGGCGAGGATGACGTCGTGCGCCCTGCGTCGCTCGGGCGCGGCGACGCCCGCGCCCGATGACACGTACCACTCGCGGAGAACGCGAACGGCCTTCGCGGCGCGTAATCCCCGCGCGAGGCGTCGCACGGCGTGTAGCGTCCTCGTTCGCGCCGCGCGGGCCTCTAAAGCTGTTGAAGCTACTTGAAGCCAGCCGCGGAGAACGTCTGAACAAACGTCGCCGCACAAACCCCGTTTGGCGCGCTCGAACCTCGCCAACGAGTCCAGGACTCGTACCGCGCACTTCACCCGCTCGGTCCGCCATCGCCACGCGTCAAACGCTGATTGGGCGCGGCGGCGTCGGACACGAAGCGCCATGGCGTCCGACTTGCGACGGGAACCGACACATTTGACGATCGCCGCTCGCCAAGCCTTCACGCACCGACTCGTCACCGACGTCTCCGCGCGTCTCACGAACATGCGGTCCACCTTGACGTTGAACACCTCGCGCGTGAGAACGTCGTCCACGTGCGTACGCCACGCGTGGAGCGCGGATTTAGCGGCGACGCGACATCGTCGGCTAAACATTCGAGACGCGTGGAGCTTCGTTCGATCCCACACTAACTTTGCGTACGTAAGCACCGCGCGATCCACTTTATTGTCCAGCGCGAGCTTACGCCAGCGCCTGAAGGGCGTGCGACGGTATCGACGGTGCACGTGTTGTTCGCACCGGACGCTGAGCGTGCGCGTGTGGGATGCCGCGTCCTGGAACGCACGGGCGGCGGCTGACGCGATTCGGTGCCAGTCCCGGAATAACCTCGCGAAGAGGACGGTTCGCCTGGCGCCCTCTTGGACAGCCACGTTCACGGTGACCGCGGCGAGCTTCCGCCACCGGCGTTCGCGGCCGAGCGACGCCGCGGCGCACTCGAGTCGCCACGCGCGGAATTGGGTAAGCCTGGCGCGGACGCGCGCGTTGAATCGATGCGTCCGCGCGCGCGTCTCTAGCGTCCGAACCTTGGCCACGTTTTCCCATTCGCCCGCCTTGGTTCGCCACCACTCACGCCACGCGTGCATCGCCCGTCGTTTGGTGCCTCGGTCCCGGTGACGCGCCATGCGTTGCACGTGCGATTCCACCACGCGTCGGTCCATCGCGGTGGATCGTACCGCCAATCTCCAGCCGTCGAGCGCGTCGGTGACGAAAGAGTCGTCGGTGCGCCACGTTCTGTCCAACCGAGCGCTCCGGATGCACGAATCAACCGCCCAATCCACGCACTCCGTCGTTCGCCTGCGCCGAACGGACGCGGACGTGACGTGCCGCCACGCCCCCAACGCGGCGCGGTGGCGATCCCGCGTCGCATCGTCCACGGCTCGGCGCACCGAACTTAGGATCAGCTCGAATATTTCACGGTCGCGGCGTCTCACGGCTGCGTACACGCGCCAGGACCGGACCCTCTCCCGCCCGCGCCTCAGCGCGTGCCTCGCGCACAATAAGAACGCGGATCGCGCGACTCGGTCCTCGGCGTCAAGCCGCGCCATGACCACGCGTCGTTTGCCGATGCCCTCCATGACGTGCGCGCGCCACGCCTGCGATACGACCCGACCAAACTCAATCTCTCGTCTCGCCGCGAACCGTTTGAGGGATACAAACGCGTTCAGCCTCGCGCGTCTCGCATCCTCCGTCGATCTGCGCCACTCCGTGAAGTGAAGTCGGATGGACCTGGCGAACACACGGGTCAGGATGCGCGTCACCGCCACGAGACGGGCCTCGTGTTCCGCGACGGACGTGTCCACGAATGCCACCCACCGCGCAAACGCGCTTCGCTTCTCGCGCCAATCCGCGCTAACCTTCCCCCACGCCAGCCTCCTCCGCAGCGACGACGTCTTCGCGGAACGCTCCGCCCAGGTATCGAACGCGCGCGTGACGATACGCGCGTGTCGTGCACGTACCGCTCGTTTATGCGCGTGGGCGATGAAAGCGTCGGCGCGATTTGCGCCCTCCGCGGCGACGACGTGGCAATCCGCCGCGATTTGCGCGGCCGCGGCGAGTCGCCTGGCGGTCACCTCCCTGAACGTGCTCGCCCACCACCCGCGGAAGTGATTACCGACGACTCTTCGCTTCACCCGTACGTGGAACGCCGCGACACGCCGCGCCTCCCGCTCGCGTCTGATGGACTCCAGTGTCTCGGACTCGAGTAGGAGCGCTCGGGTTGAGCCGATTGTTTCTTTAAGTTTCCAGAGCTCGGTGGCGGACCTCGCGCACTCCGCGGCGTCCTCGGTGTCCGCGCTCGATTCTCCTTCGCGTGGATGGTCCGCATTGACGTGTCCTTGATGCGGGGTTTGGGTCGTCGCGGATGCCGACGCGGTCACCGGGCTCCCAGCCCCACTAAACGGCAACGGAGCGTGATCCAACCCGAATGAAAACGTCTCTCGGCTGCACACCGACGACGGCGCCGGCGAGCTCATGAGCTCATACGCGATCGGCGAGCCACCATCCAGATGGATCCCACCCGCGATCGCCTCCCGTCGCAGCCGCAGCAGCTCCTCGCGTTCCTTTCGCTGTCTGGTGAGCACCGCGGACATCCGCCACACTCGAAACGCGGCGCTCATCGTTCGCTCCGACCTCCACGCCTCCAGTATGGGAACCCTGGCGGACATTACACTTGAGGACGTCGTATGGGCAGACACCGTGGAGGCGCTCGCCGGTGACTCGGACCCAGCGGCAGCCTCGGTGACCCTGCGCATGGCCCGGGCGAGCGTGGGGGTGAACACCCGCTCGCCCGCCGCCGCCGCCGCCTCCAGCTCGTCCCTGTAACTCACAGAGCGGTCACCCTCGGAAGATTCGAAGCTGGCATCCGCGTCGGCCACCTCTAAACTCTGACTCGTCTCCGGCTGGAACACCGAGCATGGTGTGTGTTCGATCACATCCGGGCGCGCCAGACCTAGCCTGTGGGTCAGGTCCGTCACGCCCGTGTATTGGCTGGGCGTGGAAACCTCCGCCATCACCGCCGCCAGCAGAGCGGCTCCCTCTGAGACTTGAGTCGATTCGCATTCGCGCTCGCCGCTTTCGACAAAGTCCAAACGACGCGGCGTATCGTCCATTGCGTCCTCCATCGCGTCCACCGCATTGAAGGAGGAGGACACGATCGACGCCGCACGTATCGTCGGTCTGTGCACGCGTGGCGTCGGGTCACGGAGCGACGACGCCGCGCTCCCCGGCGCCCACGGCGAGATGCGGTACAGATTCAAATCAGACTCCGCGTCTTCGTCCGAATTAACTTCGTCCGAATTAACTTCGTCGACGGACGCGGCGATGGACGCGGTCGTCGCGGTGACGGGCGAGCCGAACGAGCCCATCGCGTCCGCGATCTTGAACGATATCGTCGTCGCGCCCTCGTCGTCGGGCCCTCGGGATGTCGTACCAGAGTCGTCGTCGTCTTCGTCGCGGTAAAAAAAGTGCGGTGTCTCCTCGGGCCCCGCGCCCATGCGCGCCAGCGACACCCACCGCACCTCCACAGGGTCGTCATTCGTGACACTATCTTTGGGCGCACCGACGCGGACGCTGAGCCGTGACGCGTCGAAGCCGCCGAAGACCAGCGTGGATCCGACGACGTCGCCGCGTTCGTCTGGACCCGCTCGGGATGACGACGCGGCCGCGTCGACGCGGAGGACCCACTCGCTCGTGGTGCCGTCGCTCTCGACGATGAGGGATAGCGGTCGCGTGCGCCATGTCTGTGCGGATGCGGAGACGGACGCGCGGAACGGCCGGGTGCTTCCGCCGTCCGAGAGACCCGAGCGAAGCGAGATTGACGTCGATGGCGGATCTTCCCCTCTCGGAAGAGGCGAGTCGCGATGGCCGCGCGCGTTGGGGTGCTCATCGCCCGCCAGGGTGGACGTGGACGGCGCGAGGCTCACGACGTCATCGTCACGTACCCCGTCATCGAACGTGGCCGCCGCCCCGGGATCCATCCCACCGCCGCGCAAAGGCTGGCCCGACTCGGTCCCCCGCGGTCTCGTTCAGCAAACGGGTGCCGTCGGGTGTGCGTTTCCCGTCTCGGACTTTTCCCCCCCGGCGGCGGCAGCGACGCGCCCCCGGACCACCGCGCGCGACGCTCGCGCCCGATGCACCCGATGCGCCCTCGCGTAGACCTCCACGCGTGAACCGCGGTCGCGCCGGCCGCTAATGACGACCCGGTCGCTGGAACCTCCGCGGACCTCCAGTCGGTGTCGTAAAGCTAACATCTGTAGCCAACGTCTCGATTTTGGTGCCACCGGCGATTGCCATTTATACTCGCACCGGGTGGCCCCGCACGATGGCCCCGCACAACCCCAACGCGTTGGCCGAGGCGCAGTCGGCGTCGGAGATGTTCGACGTGATGTGCCCCCCGATCGCCGGCTTCGACATCTACAACGATCGCGCCGTGCCCACCGGCGAGTCCAAAGCGCGGGGAACGGTGCACGCGCAAAAACAATGGCACAGGAGCGTGCACGTCTGGCTCGTAGACGCCGAACGAGGGTTGGTGGCGCTGCAGAAGCGCTCGCCGAACAAGGACACGTTCCCGAACCGGTGGGATATCAGCGCGGCGGGGCACATAGAGAGCGGGGACGAGTCCAGGCCGACGGCGGTGCGCGAACTCGCAGAGGAGCTGGGAGTCATCTGCGTCGGGGATGACCTCGAGTTCATGGGATGCGTCCCGGCGGAACAGGCGGATCTGGGAGGATGCAACTGCTTCGAGGACGTGTATCTCCTACGGTGCGACTCGAAGACGACGGCGTTCGCGGTGGGCGAGGCGGAGGTCACCGACGTCGCCTGGATGCCCATACACACGCTGGAGTCGAAACTAAAAACCGGCGACCCGAACGTCGTGCCGAGGACGCCGGAGTACCAAACGGCGTTCTTCCAGAAGCTTCGAGAAGAATACAACTACGCGGGGTCGGCGCCCGTACGATAAATAGATGAATAGATGAATAGAACACGGACGCCACCGTGGAACAGAGAGATCACTCGCGCCACTCCTCTCCGTTGAACGCGGCGGCGCACTCACTTTTAGTCGCCCGCGGCCTCACCCCCTCCTCGCTGTCCACGCAATGCCCCACGTCTTTGTGCAACCTGAACACTTTGCTCACGAAATCCCGCGTGTCCCTCTTCTTGTACAACCCGCGCGGTTCCAGCACGGATCGAACCCCGTCCGTCGCTTTGGGTAGGTTATAGTGCGGCATGTCGGAGAACATGTGGTGCGCCACGTGGCAATCGGTGATGTGATGCGTCAGCTCATCCACGCCGTACCCAAACTCTCTGTCGATCGTCTCCAGCCCACCGAGGACGTACTCCCACTCGTTCTCGTCGTACGCCTTGGTGTCGTAGTCGTGGTGCTGCAGGTAGGTCACCGTGAACAGCCACCAGCTGAAGCACAAATACGGAGCTAAATACTGAATCGCCCAATGCGCCAAGTTGGATTCGCACGCCACGAAGGACGCGCCTAGGAACGCGGCGCACGCGACCGTGGAAACCGCGCACTTGACGCGCTCATCCTTGGGCGCGCGGTCGTACAGCCGGCTCATCGGGTTGAAGTGGCATCCGTCCGTCCCGCTCCACTTGGGTTCAAGGAGGAGATACCCGGGGAAGCCGAGGAAAGTTCCCCACCAGCCATCCTGTTATGATAAAAAAACACGTCGTCAGTCGAATTGCCCATACGATAGTGCTAATTAAGTGTTAATAGAAACTCACCAGCGCCAACGCTCGGACGATCGGATTGACGTCCCCGTACTGCTCCGCGGACATCCACGGGTGGGACATGTCTTTCGTTTCGTGGTTGTGGAACCTGTGGTGCTGCTTGTGCGAGTACGCCCACGGGTAGAACGGCACGAGCAGGGGCGAGTGCGTTACGTGACCGACGACGCCGTTGACGAAGTCGTTGTTCGAAAACGACTTGTGCCTGTAATAAGAGTTGAACACGATGTCAGTAACTGTTTGCCCATACACGAGATAATTAATTGATGATTAAAATGAACTTACCCGCAGTCGTGCCCGATCACGAAGTTCATCCACATGACCGTCCCTGTGAGTGGCGCGTACAGCGGGAGGAGCCACGGGTGGTCCACGACGACTGGGGACAAGGCGCCGAAGCACGCGGCGAGCGCGGCGAGGTCGTAGGCGGCGTACTTCATGGATTCGGCGAGGTCCGGTTCGAAGCATTCCTTCGGGATGGATTGGCGAAGCTCGCGCAGCGATGGTACCGGGCCTGTGGTGGTGACTCCGGTCGGTCCGAGGCCCTCCGTCGGGGCCGAGATGGCGTTAGAGACGGCCGGGGTGGACGCCCGCCCTGGCTTGGCCCCGGGCCTGGGCGACGCGGACGCGGCGACGCGGAGGGATGCGCGGCGGGTCGTCGCGATCGACGTGGCCGCCCGCGACGAAGGCACGGAGGCGGAGATGCCAATCGCGGTCATCATCATCTCGGCGACGAACGCGGCGGGTGACACGCGGCGGGTGTCCTCACGGAGGCGACGGAATCCGCCTTGGCAGGTGACGTACGAGCGTGCGTGAACGCCGATCGGACGGTCGCGTGTCTCGTGTGGAGTGTCCCGGGAGTGTCGGAGCGCGTTCGTTTGGCGGCCCGGGAAAGATAATCTTGTCGCGGGAAAATGCGAGGCTGGGAGAGCTCCGAGTCTATCCAAGCCATCGACGTGGCCGGGAGCCACAGCGGAGTGCGCCCTCGACGCGACACGTATCCAAACCGCGGCGTCATCGCATCCACGTCCGTCCACGGAAACATGATGGGCGCTACGATGCGTACCTCGGCATCCGTCCACGCGGCGTCCACGGTGGCCAGTCGCCCGCGCACCCGCGCCTCATCATCCAACCGGCGGAACATCAAATCTTCACGTCTCGTCCGCGCCGGCGCCGCGACGGAGGACAAGAGCCACGACACCGAGGTCGTCGTCATCGGCGCGGGAATCGGCGGCCTCTGCGCGGGCGCCTTACTCGCCAAGTACGGCAAGAAAGTCACCGTCGTGGAGTCGCACGACGTCGCGGGAGGCGCCGCGCACAGCTGGCACCGCGACGGCTTCACGTTCGAATCCGGCCCGTCGCTCTACTCGGGCATGTCCAAGTGGCCGACCACGAACCCGTGCGGCCAGGTGCTTCACGCCCTCGACGAACCCCTGGAGTGCGTGTACTACAACACCTGGATGTGCCACCTCCCCGAGGGATCCTTCCTCACCGAGGTTGGCAACGACCAGTTCATCGAGGTTCTGGAGCAATACGTCGAGGACGTCGACGGAGTCAACGCGGCGGACGAGTGGAGGCGATTGAAGACGCTCATGGTGCCGCTCGCGCGCGCGTCCTCGGCGCTTCCCCCGTCCGCGGTGCGCACCGACCCGTTCGCCGCGGTCACCTTGGCGCGGTTCCTCCCGGGTCTGCTCAAGGCGGCGCCGGTGTTACCGGAGATCATGGCGCCGTACTCAAAGTTTCTCGACAAGAATGAGATTAAGCACCCGTTCATTCGAAACTGGATGGAGGTGCTGTGCTTTTTGCTCTCGGGCGCACCCGCCAACGGGACGCTCGCGGCGGAGATTGGGTACATGTTCGACGACTGGTACAGGCCCAACAGCACGCTGGAGTTCCCGGTGGGCGGCAGCGAGAGCATCGTCAACGCTCTGGTGCGGGGATTGGAGAAGAACGGGGGGCGGATCATGCTTCGGTCTCACGTCGAGGAGATTTTGGTGCGTGACGGGCGCGCCGGTGGGATCAAGCTTCGCGGCGGCGCGGTGATCAACGCGTCGGCGGCGGTCATCAGCAACGCCACCGTGTGGGACACGCTGCCGATGCTCCCCGACTCCGCGAAGCGGGGCGAGGACTGCGCGGATGAGGCCAAGGCGGCTGCGACGAGGGAATGGGTGAAGAAGTGCGAGGATACCGAGCTGTGCGAGTCGTTCATGCACCTTCACCTCGGCATCGACGCCACCGGCCTGCCGGACGACCTCGAGATTCACCACATATACGTCGAGGACTGGTCGAAGGGCGTGACGGCGCCGCAGAACATGGTACGTTTTTTTTAACTTTCGTATGGGCGATTTGTCTAATGATGTCGTGTTTTGTTCATACAGGTGCTCGTGTCGATCGCGTCGGTGCTCGATCCGAAGCTGGCGCCGGAGGGCAAGCACGTCATCCACGCGTACACCCCCGGGAACGAACCGCTCGACATCTGGGACGGCCTGGACCGCAACAGCGACGAGTACAAGAAGCTGAAGGAGGAGCGCTCGCGGGTGCTGTGGAGGGCGGTTGAGAAGGCGATACCTGACGTGCGGAAGAGGGTGGAGATGGAGTTTGTCGGGACGCCGCTGACGCAGAAACGGTTCCAGCGGCGGCACAAGGGGTCGTACGGCGGCACGGGGTGGATCACGGAGGACAGCGACACCGTCCCCATCACCACGGCGTCCACGCCCATCGACGGGTTGATGTGCGTCGGCGATAGCAACTTCCCCGGGCCGGGCGTGCCGTCGGTGGCGGCGCACGGGTGGAGCGCGGCGCACGAGCTGACCTCCTTCTGGGAGCAGTGCAAGATGCTAGACAAGGTTGCGCCGTGACGTGGTCGGTGTGGTGACTGTTAGAATCAGAGGAGTACCACGAGTGTGACGGGTAGCGACGGCGTGTGGTGGAAATGAAATTCATTTTTAGTTCAATCAAACGAGAGCTCGCTTTGACTACTACCCTCGGTGCATCGATCGCACGCGGCTCGGCGATCTGCTCCTCCCGCCTCGCCTTCGACTCGACTCCCAGGCTTGCGGCTCGACGTCTGTCTCGTAGTCTTCCTCACCATCTGAAGGCGTCTCTTCATCGAGTCGCCCGCGGTTGTCGAAGAGGTCGTTGGAGCACACGCCGGGTGGAAGCTCAAAGTCGAGGAAAGGTACGATGAACTCGCAGAACGCGTTGAAGGAAACGCCGGTCGTGAGGGTCACGCTGCGCACCACGCCGATCGGGTCGACCGCCATGCCGGTCTCAACCGTGACGAGCTCCCTGCGCTCGACGGGGGACGCGGACGCGAGGGAGAGGGCGGACGCCGCGACGAGCGCGACGATGACGAAGAGGCACGCGACTCTCATCGCCTTCCTTTGAACTGTTTCCGCAAGAGGCTCGCGGCTGTTCTCGTTGGTTCCACCGGGGGTTTCCACCGATCGGGGTCCAAATAGTCGCCGCTCGGAGGCCTCGGACAGTCTCGGAGGATCCCATCGGACGGGGCCTCGTCGGCACGAACGTCGTCGTCGTCGTCGTGGACGTCGGGGATGTTGTGAGGCAAGGGCATGTCGGGAAGTTTGCCCATCCAGTGAGGATGCCCGTTCTTAAAGGCGTTGAACAGCGCGACGCTGTTCACCGTCGGCTTGCGGTTGGGGTTGGGATCCAGGAAAGACATGAGCGCGGTGCGTGACCGGCGCGCGACGAGTGTGTTCGAGAGTCGTGAAGAGCGACGGATCGGTATTCATCTCGATACCTCGCGAAAACAAACTAATGTTACGCTACAAAAAAGTTGACCGGTGTTGTCGCGGTCTACGCCAAGCTGGACGCGACGGCAGCGGCGTGGCTGCGCAGCACCGACACCGCCATCTCCAACCTCTGCCTCTCCCGCGCGTCCGCCACCCACCCCGCCACAGCCCTCGCCGCGGCGGTCCCTTCCGTTCCCGCCTCGAGCGCCGCCGCCGCGGCGTCGAGGCGACCCGCCGCAACTTTCTCATTCGCCGCCGCCAACGCAGCCTCCACCCCGCCGGTAGAAGATGAACCGTCGTTACCGGTACCCCAACCGCCGCGCTCGCTCACCCTGAGCCACGACGCGAGGTACGCCACGAGGTGCGTCACGATCCCGCCGCCGGTGGAGGGGACGAGCTGTAGGTGTCGCGCGGCGCGACGAACGTCGTCGAGGCGATTCGTCAGGTCACCGGCGGTTGGCACCCCGGTCTTCGCGACTGCCTCGGGAATCGACGCGAGCACCGCGTCGACTAGCGCGCGTTCCGAATCGTCCCCGCCGAGCAGCTGCTCGCCGACGGTTCGTATCCCCGCGAGCTCTGTGCTGAACGGCTCACCCGCGGAAGCCTTCGCGGCGAGCGCGAAGACGGCGACGGACATTTTGACGGCTCCGTGTGACTTTCGAAGCGCGGCGCCGTTGACGTCGTACGCCTCCTTCACGCCGTCCAGCTTGAGCCGGACCTCGTCGACGACCTCCGCGCGCTTCGTTCGCTCGCGCACGAGGCACTCGGCGATCGCCATGCGGTGCAGCTCAGCCTGTTCCTCGAGCGCCCGCGCGGCGTCCGCCTCGGCTTCGGTCCTTTGCGTTTCAATGGCGGCTTCCGCGTCGGCGCCGACGCGCTCGAGCTCGGAGACGAGCGCCGCGACGCGTCGCTCGGACCGCTCGATCTCGTTCGCGAGGGCGCCGATCTGGGACGCGGCGTTCTCGGCGGCGGACGCGTGTTCCTGGGCGAGCGACGCGGTTCGTTTCCGCGACTCGGCGTCTTTTCGAGCAATCGCCTTCGATAGCTCCGCCTTGAAAACTTTGGCATCCTCTTCAGCCTGGTAGACCATAGCCTTGTACGTCGCCGACCACTCCTTGTTCTCCTGCGACCGCGTGGGTTTGTGTTGGGTGTTTGGTGAGTGTCGAGGTGAAAAGATGTGGGGTGAATGAAAACCAAAGGTCGTGAAAACCAAAAGGGAGAGCCAAAAGTTTGAAGTTGGCGATGGGACGCACCTCCACCGCGCCTTCGAACGCGCGGGTCACGAGCGCGGCGGCCGTCAGCGCCTCCGCTCCCGTCTCCTCCTCGTCCTTCACGAGGTCCGAGCCGCCTTGGTTCGCGAGAGCGCGCGCGCGAGCGGCACCCGCGGGCCCCGACGCCCCCGAAGACTCGCTCGTCGTCGCGTGATCGGGCGCCTCTTTCCTCGCGCGCCTCTCCGCGCGCTTCCGCTCCTTCCTCTCAGCCTTGGACTCCGCCGCGGTGGTCTCGGTCTTCGTATCCGCGGGATCGAGGTCCTGCATGAGCAGCTCGGCGGCGGCCTGGAAGACGTCCTCGTCCTCCTCCGTCGCCTCGGGCGCGGGCGCGGGCTCGGTCTTCCTCGCGGGCTCGGTCTTCTTCGTGGGCGATGAAGCCTTCCTCGCGGGCGCATCGCTCCCACCTCCGGCCTTGAGGTCCTCGACTGAACCGCCCCCGAGGTAGTACAACTGTCCGACGACGGCGGCACCCGCAAGGAACGCGAGCCCAGGCCACGATATCGCCGACTTCGCCTTTTGCTTCGTGTCGCCCGGCCCGGTCGGAGGCGGGGCGACGCTCGGGGTGGGCGCGCGCTGCTGACTCTCCCTGACTGGCGCGCTGTGCGAGAAGGGGCGACGGAGATGATGATGTTGGGTCGCCCCAGGCGCCGGGTCGGCGCCCCGCGTGGTCTGCACTGCGGACCGCGCGAGCCTCCGCGCCGCGTGGCGGACCGCGTGCGACATCGCGGTGCGTGCGTCAGAGCCGTGCGCCCCGCGACGCCGTGTACTGGCCGAGGTTCAACCAACAATCGAACCCTGATCTTCGCCGGGAAACCAAAAATCATGCAGTGCGCCACTTGGTTTCCCTCTCAAATGCCGTTTCGCGTCGCCGGCACATAATGCACAGCGCGCCGCGCGATGCATCGCCCGTCGCGACTCACCGCCCCCGTCAGGCTAGGCATCGACGTCAAGGTCCGTCCAAAAACGTCCGTCGTCCACATCGCGTGTGAAATCCCCGCGCGCGTCTCCCACCCGCCGACCCGGTTTGACCCTCCCCGCATTCACACCGTCCCCCGCAGCTTCACATGCCGAGCGAGCTCCGAGTGGCGCTCGAGGATGAGGAGGCTCGCGAGTCCATCGAGGACGACTGTCCCGCGTCGCCGCCCCGTCGAACATCCTCCTCGCACAGCCCGCGCGCGGTGATATCCCCCGAGACCGGCGCCAACAGGCGGTACAAGTCACGACGCATCGCCAGCTCATCGGAAGACGACGACGACGACGAGAATGCGGACTACTTCAGCGACGCGGACGACCGTCACGCCGGATTCGCCGTGTCACCGTCGCGACTACACACGCGTCCGAACGGAGGAAACGGGCCGGGCACTCCAGTGGGTGCGAACATGTTACACGGAGGACAGATGACGATGACGCGGCGGTCCTCCGGCGGGTCCCACGTCTCCCTGGTGGAGGAAGCCGCGCGGATCTCGCTGTCCAGATTGTCATCGCGGGGGAGCGCGGGAAGCCGCGGGTCGTCGTCCATGAGCGGCCGATTCAGCGTCGGGAGCCCGTCGCCGATGTCACCGGCGATGCCCACGCGACGAAGACGATTCTTGAGCTAATCTTCGCTAGCTAATCCCTTCGCATTCACACCCGAGGTACGCGCTACTGTAGCTAACATTAACATCACTCCGCGGAAACCTCTTCGTCGACGAAGTCAAGGTCGTCAAACGCCGCCGCCGTCTTCATCGCGCGTTCCCTCGACGCCGCCGCCGCCGCCGCGACGAAGAACCCGTGCGCGCGCACCGCGTGCACCGCCGCCCTCATCTTCTTCACCGCGTTGAACCCGCGCGGGAACCCCATCGACTCGAACCACCGGGTCTCCAACCACCCGCGACTCACCCGACACATTCGCATCCAACCACCAGTTCCATCCGTACCGCGCCACCCGCCTTCCAACACGCACGTCGCCGGCCACTGGACGTCCTCGCGCTCCGTCTCCGTCAGCGCGCGTCCGTTGAAGAACACGCTCGGCTTGGAGTGTCCAGTGGACATCTCGGCGACGACGCGGCCCGACGCCGTTGACGCCGACACGGAGACACTCGCGGCGTAGAGCTTTGAATGAATGAGTTGATCCGCATCGACGTTCACGGGAGTTGATCGTAGCCGCACCCGCCCATCCTCGCAGTCGCCGTCGGTCTCCAACGCCAGCATCGCGCCGAAGGATGTCACCTTGGCCGCCGCGTTGTTCTTCTTGTAGCGG
>Ga0209631_10005108_pt1 | contig 14077 bp, 9 predicted proteins | sample COG_08_FD_184752 | JGI IMG/M metagenome (GOLD analysis project Ga0209631, IMG submission 184752) | Pelagic Microbial community sample from North Sea - COGITO 998_met_08 (SPAdes) (version 2) | ecosystem: Environmental > Aquatic > Marine > Neritic zone/Coastal water | place: Helgoland, sampling... | reverse complement strand
GCTTTCTCACAGGCAGACTTCAGCACGGCGTACAATCAATGAGGATGGAGGGGGAGTATCCAGGAAGCACATACGATCCAGAACAGTGTCGGTTCTGGCCATCTGTTCTCAAAGCAAATGGATATCACACCGCACAGATTGGGAAATGGCACACGGGTGTTGATACAGGTAACGGGCGGGACTGGAATCATCAGATTGTCTGGAACAGGCCTGCTCACCCTGATAATGCGGGGCATTATTTTTATGACCAGATTGTCACCTTCAACGGAAAAGACCGTCGTGTCGAAGGCTATTCGACCGACAACTACACCGACTGGGCTGTTGACTACATCAAGGGCGAGCAACGTGATGCTGAAAAACCGTGGTACCTGTGGCTTTGCTACGGAGCGATTCATGGACCAACCACGCCGGCTGAACGTCACGAAGGAAATTTGAAGGGAAAAGAATCCCCCGTCCCAGCGGATATCTTTGGGCCGTGGCCAGGCAAACCACAGTATCTCGAAAAAACAAGTTCCTGGCAGGAGGGACCTGACGGGAAAGCATACCGGCAGAAGAAAAAATTAAAGAAGAGTAACTTCAATACAAATACAGCAGGGCAGGGATACCAAGACTGGGTGCAGCAGTACAACGAATGCGTGATGGCGATCGATGAAGGAGTCGGCCGTTTGATAGAGACGCTTCGAGAGACGGGGCAGCTTGAAAATACGCTTATCGTGTACACCGCGGATCAGGGATTTGCTCTCGGCCAGCATGGCTTGAATAGCAAAGTTGCACCCTATGACGCTGCAGTAGCCTCTCCACTGATCGTCTCCCATCCTGCAACGCTGCCACAGGGACAGGTGTGTTCACACCCCGTAAATGCACCCGATATTGTCAGCTTTTTCTGTTCAACTGCTGGCGTCGAAATTCCGTGGCGGACTGACGGCCGAGATATTCGCCCCCTGCTTGAAGATCCAGATTCATCTGAGTGGACTCACCCGATGATCATGACCCATACAGGGCGAAAGTATGGGGCCGATACTGATTCGCAGCCGGATAAGGCGGCTCTCTATCAAGTCGGTAACATCCCTTGGTACGTCTTGCTTCGTGATGGCAAATATAAGTACGTGCGATATCTTGTGGAGGGAGAGATCGAAGAGGTTTATGACCTCGACGCTGATCCGGAAGAGTTAACAAATCTTGCGACTCACAAAAAGTTTCAGTCACTGCTCGGTAGCCTCCGGCAGAAAGCAGTTGATGAGCTGCGTCGAACGGATGCTGGCTTTGTCGACACCATGCCACAGACAGCGGCGATGAAAGAGGGAGGTTGAGGTATGAAAACAACACTGAGTGAGCGTGTGCAAAACAAGCGACGCCGCACCGCCATAGTTTTTCATGCGAGTACTATTTTATTGATTTTCTTCGTGTGGAGTATTTCTGCACCATCACCCGCACTATGTGCGTCGGCTGATGAAGGTGGTTGTCCGTTTGATGTGTACGCAGTCGATGGTTCAGGCGAGCAGGTGATACATGTAGGAGTACGACCAAACGGTAATCAGGCTCAACTTGTGCGGGAGGGCGTCATAGCCCTGCCAGGAAAGCCCCACGGCATTGCAAAGAACCCTGCACAGTCTTCCTTAATCGTGACGCTTCTTGGAAAAGGAACAGAAAGTCCACGTGCTGTGACTCTTGGGGTTGGCAACGAGGGTAAACACTCAATTATTGGAGTCGCCGACCTACAAGACTCGACAGGCTATACAAGTTTTGATCGTACAGGAAAGTATTTTCTGACGTCGTCCTATCACGATGGGCATTTTGATGTGTATCAGGTGAAGCCTGATGGAGTTGTGAGCGATCGGGTAAGTCATCGACAGGTGGCAGAAAAGTATGCCCACTCTGTACTGACAACCCCTGACAACAGGTTTCTGTATGTGCCATGCGTCAAAGAATTCAATGCGATCTACCAGTATGCATTTGATGAAGAAACAGGTAATGTCAGACCGCTTGAGCCTTTTGATGCAAAACCACCACACATGTTCGGGCCGCGGCATATTGCTTATCATCCAGACCGGCCATATGTGTACTTCAGTAATGAGCAGCAACTTGGGGTCAGTGCGTATCGCATTGATGAAGATGGTCAGCTTGCGGCTCTCCAACATGCCACAACGATTCCCCGCCGATCACCCTATACGGCAGGCGTGCGTGACATGCATGCGTCTGATATTGCTGTGACAGAAGACGGAAAATTCCTCTTTCTCGCCTTGCGTGACTTTGTTGGTAATGAAGATAGTGTTTTTATGTTTCGTGTTGCTGACGATGGCCGGCTTAGCCTTGTATCAAGAAAACACGTCGGCGACATTCCCTGGTGTTTACGTGTTTCACCGAATGATTCACATCTTCTCGTGAGTGAATCACGTGATAAGACACTCGCGGTGTTACCGATTCAGCAAGATGGTTCGCTTGGCGATATTGTTCGAATGGACTGGGGAGCTGAGGTTCGAAATATGGTGGTGCATTCCCTGCCTGCCAAATAACGTATGGCGTGGAGATGTGATGAAGAAACGAAAAGTGTGCGGTGTGGTTGTATGCGGTGCTGTGTCTGGGGTTCTTCTTATTTTTTGTTCCGGAACAGTTTGCGTTGGAGAAGATGACACGGGTGCTACTCAAGTGACGGGTGGTCACAAAAGTCTGTCTGCAAACAGGAATGACGTTGCAAAAGTGCCCGATGTGTTCCCTCAGGTGGCGGAGTGCGGGGAGCTGCTTTTCGAGGCAGATTTCTCTGGCGAACATGTTCCAGAGGAATGGATACCATTGCACGGAACGCAATGGGCTGTCGTTGAGGGAGAGCTGCAGGGACGAGCATCAACAAAAGAATTTCAGCAGAATCGGATAGCTGCTGGCAACACCAGCCATAGTGGAAAAACACCAAGCAGTCGGCTTCTGGTCCCTGTTGACGACTGTGTCATGCTCTTTCGATTCAAGCTTGTTGACGGCTTGTCGGGTGCCCATTTTGGTTTTAATGACGGGTCATTCAAGACAGGGACCGGGCATGTGTGTCGGTTTACAGTTTCGGTACGGAAGGGGCAGTCTCTAGTCAAAGATAGAAATGTCACTGTCGATGGAGATGAAGATGAGACGTTGGTGACAGACAGTTTCAATGTGAAGGCCGACACCTGGTACTGGATGATGCTTGAGATTGTCGGTGATGAAATGGTGGCACAGGTGTCGGGGGGGCCTGTTCTCCGGGCGAGGCATCCCCGGTTTAATATCCCAAAGGATCAGATCAATCTGCCAACGCGGGGAGGAGGTGTCGTGCTGTATGACAACGTGAGGGTGTGGAACGCAGTACGGAAAAAATAATCCGCATCACTCGGATTTACCTTGATCAGGCTTCATGAGTTGGCTTAACATTTATTGCGATGACTGGGCAACTCAGTTGATTCTAATTCATCACCGGGACCTGCTCGGTCTGCGGCGTACTGGGCGTTTCATCGTGTGTGATGTTGTCTGCTGTTGATTCAAGGCGTTCCTTGTTGACTTCATCTTGTCGAGTGAACTGAGCCTCAAGCGACTGCGGGTTCCCCATAACAAACTTCATGGCAAGGCTACGGTAAGACTTGGTGATAATAAGGTCATCATAGAATTCAGGAGCGATTTCACGAAGCCGACCAAGCCGACTCCACGGAATCCCCATCAGATCATGATGTTCCAGATGAAGCCCAAAATTGAAATACAGCCAGTTGGACCAGCCATAGAGTGATGACGAAGGCTGATAAGCACTGCTGCCATGGAAATGTGAGTTACTGAGAATAATTCCAAAATTGTGTGGGTGAAGAAACCCGGTGGCAAAAAGCTGAGAGGCCAAAAGAAAAACAACGGCTTTCCAGCCACCGGCAGCAAACAGGCCAATGGTCATGAGGATTGAAAGCGTTGGGTAGACAACAGCCCAGCGTTTAAGTCCATAGCTTTCATATCCGGAAATAAGATGTTCGTCAGCAAGAACTGAGAGTGCCTTTGGGCCGGGGGTAAGTTTGCCGCGGAGGAGGGACTCGAACGTATACACAACCAGTCCAAGAACGGAGCGGAAAAATTGGAGAACAAGCATGACAAGTGCATAGGGCATGCCAACAGGTGAAAAGAGGGCACAGCAAAATCTATAGACCGGTCCTTTTGTGAAGAAGAGAAGGTACCGATGCTGCCGTGTCAGAAGAATGGCTGTTCGCCGACGGGTAATAAAGTCCTTTTTCGCTCCAAGGTCATTATGGTGAACGTGGTGTTCAATCCACCATGCATGATGTCCGGACATAAACATGGGAAGTGTGGTGAATGTAAAGAGCCAGCGGTTTGGCGTTGTTTTCTTGAAAACAAGGTTGTGGTTGCATTCATGGGCGAGTTGAAACAGATTCACATCAATCCATGAGCCAATTGCCCAGGCAACCAATAGAACAGCCCACCAGGGTTGACTGCTTAGGCCAACTGCTAGAGCGATTTGAGCCGAAGCAAAAGCGATACACCAGAATGCTGTGCTCGGTGTATTGCCAAAGAGCCCTTTGATTTCTGGATGCTTGCGAATCATTTGTTTTGCACGATCGCGGTGCCAGATAGCATCAGGTTTGTCAGAGTCACCGACTCGATCACTAATATCAATTTCATAGCCAGGAAACATCGGGGTTGGAGTTCCAAGAATACGAGGGTGAAACCCAACTTTCTTATGCGATGGTGCGTCGGCGGGGAATAACATGGGATAAGTCTCCTTGGAAACGATTCACAACCTTTCTCCAATGTACCTGTTTTGGAACAGATTTCGAGTGTTGTGTCCTCGGTGCAGCCCTCTTTTCTCCATGCATATGCTGAGGTATTGGTACAAGCGGCAAAGTTGCCGGGAAAGCGTAAAAGTGCCTGTTGGTGGCGTAAGGTTACGGAAAAGCAGTTTTCTAGCGAGGCTCACGGGTAGATACCGTTGGCCAAGGGTAAAGCGGTTGTAGCGAATCAAAGAAACCGCAATCTCAGGGAGTAGTAGCAGAATCAGAAGTCACTGGAAGATATCCATGGTCAGTAAGAAACAACTTCATGGAATCGAGACAAAGACCAAAGTTCTGAGGGCGAAATCCGTAGCCATGATCGCCATCTGTCACGAAATGCGTGCTTAGTCGGTTCCCCATTTTTGCGTTGAGCGCTCGAACAAAAGCCTCACCACCCAAGGGGCTGCCGGGTTTATACCCTACGTCTTTCCCACCGTAGCCCAGCCAGATCGGCGGAAGTGCAGGCAGATCCAGTACGGGCCATGGAATGGTTTGGTTTTTCATCCCTGATTTATGCATGAGTACCCAGGTGCTTTCACCCATTACAGCATTCGGTTGTGCATCGATACTCATGGTGTCACTTTCATCATTGAGATGTTCAAGCAGTGTTCCGAGAGCAAGAGCCCCACCGGCAGAGTCTCCAGCAGCGATAATCTTTTGTGGATCGATACCGAGCGTCGAGGCATTCTTTCGTACCCATCGAATAGCAGAACGTCCGTCTTTGGCTGCGTTGTGTGCACCGGCATTTTCACTACCGTCGATGCTGGTCAGTCGGTACCCAACACGTATGTTGACGATCCCCAGTTCAGTGAACGGGACAGCAAATCGCTCGAACTGCCTTGGCGTTCCACCAGCAAACCCGCCACCATGAAACCAGATGATTGCCGGGCGGCGGTCGCTTGGTTTCCAGCCTTTTGGGTAATGGATGTGAGCGGTGAGGTCTCGCCCCGGAACGTGTTTGTAGGGAATGCCTGGCTGGGGATCTTGTCGAATCTGCCTTCGTGCCTCAACTGTATTTTTAAAGAGTGTTTCGTCTTGTAGGAGTTTCCAGTCACCTTTGTCTCCCTGCCGGTATGAAACCTCTTCGGAATCAATCATTTTGTTTCTGTTGGGATCGTTTTCCCAACGAAACTCATAGATGCCAAAGCGAAAACATCCGCCCGGCTCAATTCCGTCAGGTGAAGTCTTTTCTGTGGCGTAGAGGAGGGGCGTGCCAAGAAAGACAAGAGCCCCAACGAGGTGTCTAGCAAATCGGTATCCGGTGGGTGCAGAGTGTTTCGTTTTCACGGAGAACAGATGGGAAAAACGCTTAGAGAAAAACAGACTTACTTTTTGCCAACGCAGTACACCGCTTTGGTCGAACGGAAAATAATGCGGCCGGTATCGAATGCAGGTGTTGCATTGAATTGCTCATCTCCATCCCCCAGTTTATTCTCAGCAAGAATGGTGTATTCCGGATCTGCTGCCATGACCAAACATGTGCCATCACGGAGTTGGGCGTAGAGTCGGCCGTCTCCAAGGACAAGTGATGCGTAGACACGGTCGCGAGTTTCATAGCGTTCCCGAAACAGAGTACTACCATCCTCAGCATTCAAGCACTGGGCCATCCCCTTGTCGTGCGACCAGAATAAGTAGCCGTTATGGAAAAGGGGAGTGGTTACGTTGGCACCAACTGTCACCTCCCAGAGTTTATGGGTCTCGGTCACATCGCCTCGGCCACCAGCTTTGACGGCGATTGTGCGATTTTGTCTGCCTCCCGAGCAATAGAGGACATCGTCGACAACAACGATGCCTGGCACGACGTAATCGGGAATCCCCCGGCACGTCCAAAGAACATCTCCATTTTTTGGGTCATATCCCCGGATAAGTTCCTTGTGGTGCATGACAAGTTCAGGTGTTCCGTTCTTGGGCGTGACGATTGTCGGCGTTGTCCAGGCCCTCGTAATGTCTTCAACCTGCCAGGCAATGTCTCCGGTGTCTTTGTCGAGGGCAACGAGTGAATTCGATTCAATGGCTGCGTTTATATAAACGAGGTCTTCATAGACAATCGGTGAAGCCGCTGCGCCAAAGCCGGCGACACCCGTGCCAATACTCGTTCTCCAGAGTTCTTTGCCATCAAGAGAGCAGCAGACGACTCCAGATGGTCCAAAGGCTGCATAGATTTTTTCGCCATCTGTGCAGGGCGTAGGCGAGGCATAGCCATGATCAGCAACACGAGGCGTGGCTTCCTGTTCTTCAGGGGAGGGGTCAAGCGTGAGCGTCCATTTCGGCGTGCCATCGTCTCGAGCAATCGCAATAACGTGAAGCTTCAGACTGTCACGTTCTCCCGGGTCGTCAAGTTTCTCTCCATATCCGCTATAGCCCGTGAATACAATCAAGTCATTGACAATAATCGGACAACTCGAGCCACGAGCAGTAGGAGTCTTCCAAAGGAGGTTCGACTCATTCGACCAAGTCACGGGTAGAGCGCCTGTATTCTGGGCGATTCCAGTTCCGTTCGGTCCTCGGAACCGTGCCCACGATTCAGCAGATATTTCTGTGGTAGTTGCAATGCACAGTGCGCACAAAAAGAATGTAGCCCATTTGAATGGCAGGCCACACGGTTCATGATTACGCATCGGCTGGTCTGCTTTCTAACTAGCTCATCAATTCTGGGATGACACTTCCATCCCGCACGATCATCACCGGTCGACCTGTGCTTGTGTGATATTCTTTCGTTGGGTCAATACCAAGCAGACTGTAATACGTTGCCGCAACGTCATCAGGTGAATGGCCATCGTGTCGAGGACCACTTGCCGTATCGTCAGTTTCGCCAAGCACCCTCCCGCCAGAGATGCCACCACCTGCCATGAGCATGAACATGGCACGTGCATAATGATCGCGTCCATTTCGTGTGGTGTTGATTTTTGGTGTACGGCCGAATTCACCAGTGACAAGTACAGCCGTTGAGTCCAGAAGACCCTTCTGCTCAAGACCTGTGAATAAAGCTGACAGGCCTTCATCAAGGGGTGGGAGTTGCTTGTTTTTCAATGCGTTCCAATTGTCACGGTGAGTGTCCCATCCACCATATGAAATCGTGACAAACGGGACCCCGTGTTCGACGAGTCGCGTTGCTAACAGGCAACTCTGCCCAAATTTCGTTTCACCAAAGGGTGCAGCAAAGCTTGAGCTTTCGCGGTTTGTGTCAAAAGCCTCTTTTGCCTTGGGTGAGGTAATGATTTTGTGCGCCTGCTCGGTAAACCTGTCGAGCCCCTCAACAAGCTGGTTTTTGTCTTCGATGGCGTGAAACCGTTGATCGAGGTCTTCGAGAAGCATCTGGCGTCGTTCGACATCACTCACGGTAAGGCTGCCATCGAGCGTCATGCCACGAACACTAAAAGGGATGCCAGGCGTTGGTGTCTTGCCTGTTGCCAGAGCTGCATACTTCACGCCAAGATAGCCGGTTCCGCCCTGATTGTTTTTTGGAATTGCTACATTGTGGGGCAGTTCCATCGGTCCCCCAAGTTCCCGGCTGACGACGGCACCGTACCCTGGAAATTCAAGAGACGGGATTGGACGATTGCCGGTGTTAACATATTCCTGTCCAAGTTTGTGAGCGGCAAGTGAGTGCGTGATTCCCCGCAGGATGACGTACTTATCCATGCACTGTGCAAGCTTCGGCAGGTGCTCACTGATCTGGATGCCTGGAACAGAGGTCTTGATTACGTTGAACTCACCGCGGTATTCAGACGGTGCATCCGGCTTTGGGTCAAACGTGTCCATGTGAGATGGACCACCAGGAAGGTTGATGAAAATGGCAGCCTTTGCACCCTTCGGTCGTGCGGATGCGGCGTGTGTCCAACGCAGGTAATTTGATAGCGAGAGGCCACCTGCACCGAGTGCCCCAAGTTTCAAAAAGTCTCTGCGAACGACGCCATCACACGTTCGATGAAAAGCCATGATATTTCTCCAGATAAAAAAGGTTTCTTTTTGATTCGTTGAGGCAAAAGTGCCGAGGTTAATGATTCAGAGCAAATTCTTTTGTGTTCAGCAAAGCCCAAAGAATGTCACGAATTCCATCTTTGGCAGTTGGTGATTCTTTAAGGTAAGCAATCGATCGATCGATCTCCCGCTCAGTTGGGTGTCGAACAAGTGTCCGCAAATAAGCACTATCAAGAATGTCATGCACGTGTTCTTCATTTTGTGCAACCCATTCTGAAACAGAGCCGTCGAAAACATTGCTCGACTGTGGTTCTTTCATTGCCGCTTCTTTCACTGCAATCGATTTCTTAATCGATTTAATCGTTGTCTTAGTGTCTTTCTTGATTGCGTACTCAAGCCGCTTCTTAAGCTGTGCAATTTCGTTTGTCAGCTTTTGATTTCGAGCCTGGTAAAGCTTTTCTGCAGCTGGATCTCTAAAGTCAGGAATTGTTTTTGTGAGTTCATCAAGCCAACTGCCAGAACGACTGATGGAGTCCAGCATTTCCTTGTCATTTTGGAGAAAGACTGTTTGAAGCAGGCTTGGCTCCATGGAACGGTCGCAGTCACAATTACTTTCCCGAGTCGATTGGCCAAAAATTTCGAGAGCGTAGTTGTTGTTGTAGGATCCTACAGTTGTGTCGGCTATCGCTCGCTTTTCAACGAGAGAACAGAGTTCCATTGCTTCACGATCGCCCGCGGTCGCTGTTCGAACGGCATCATAGATGACCTCGGCTGGGATTCTTCTGGCAACTGCTCGGCCAAAGTTTCTGTCATCATGAAGATTTGTCTCATTAGGCTTCCAGCCACGTTGGTACGTGTCGCTCTTACAGATTTCACGATGGAGCCACTTCATGTCGAAGTTGTGCTCCCGGAATCCTTCAGCAAGATATTCAAGCAACTCAGGATTGCTTGGAGGGTTTGCCAGACTAAGGTCATCCGGTGGTTCAACAATGCCGACGTTGAAGTACGATGACCAGACACGATTTACGATTGACTGCGTGAAATACGGGTTCGAGTCATCGAGCATCCAGGCCATCAGGATTTCACGAGGGTCTTCAACTTCTTCCAGTCTCATCTCCTTGCCGCCAAGAACAGTTGCTGTGCGGCCCATAAGGAATCTTTCAAGTTGCTCTTTTTTCTTGGGCTTAATGTCGTCTGCCTTCATTTGGGCCATCAGACCATCAATTTTTGTCTGATCGAGGGGAGCCTTTGCCGGCGTCACGATGACTTCACCAAAAGGAACGGTTTTTCCTTTCTGAGCAAGTTTTGCGAGTGCCACGTAGAGCCTGTTTCCCCTTAAATCTTTGTCATTTATGTCGATGCCAAGGGTAACGAGCATCTCCTTGTAGGTTTTCTGGTTTTCTTTCCCAGAACCTTTGCCGGCATACGCAACGCGTGTAAAGAAATTCTTGAAGCGATCGAAGTCGTCTTTTGTCCACTGATCGAAAGGGTGCTTGTGGCATTGGGCGCACTGGATACGAACGCCTAAAAAGGTGTACGCAAAACCAAGCGCCTGTTCTTCTGGTTTCCGGAAGTTTTGACGAGTCCAGAAGTAGGGGAGGTATGGTTGGTCACCAAATGAGGCATTGCCTTCATTTGCGATGTAACGGCTCATTCGCTCGCTGTAATCTGTATACGATTCACCCTCGAGCCGGCTCTTGGCAAGAACAATACCTGTCACGAGTTCGTCATACGGTACGTTGTCAGCGACTTTTTTGTGCATCCAGTCGTACCAGAATCGAGAGGCACCTTGCCGTCGCTCAGGCCCGTTATTGCCTTGATTACGGTCATTGTTGCCTGTCCAGTCACAGAGTTTGGTCGCCCACCATGCGGCATATCCCGGTCGTTCGAGTAACTCTTCGATTTTTGCATCTCGTTTATTCGGTGACGTGTCACTGAGAAATGCTTCTGTTTCTGCAACTGGTGGAAGTGTTCCGGTGATGTCGAGTGATGCTCTCCGCAGAAATTCACCATCGCTGCACACTTCCGATGGGACTTCACCGAGCTTGCGCAATTTCATTGCAACGAGTTCATCGATTGGTGTGGGTGTCTTCAACTCCGGATACTCAGAGCCTGTTTTGTCGGAGACGGGAAAGATAACTGGAACCGGAACCACGCCGTTGTCATAAAATGCAACAACATGGCTGTCGCCCGGGCCCTTTGCTGTAACAAACCCATGTTCATCAATGTCAGCGATTTGATCATTGTTTGTACGGAAGCGGCACAGGGGCGTAACGTCTTCATGCGTTCCATCAGACCATACTGCCGTTGCCTTGAGTTGCCACGTCTGACCTTTTTTCTGAGCAACAATTTCCGCAGGCGAAACGTCGAGCCGAACAAATACTGCGTCATCGTCGCTGACTCCCTGAGCGCCGTGTTCGATCCACTGCTTGAGAACAGCAAGTTGCCAACTTTCAGGATCAAGTATCTGGCCACCTCCGTGGTCAACCTGCTCAAGAGGTTTCTGGAGGAAGAGGCTGGCTTCAAGGTCTTCTATATTGACACGAGGATCGTCACCTTGCAGGAGGTTCTCGTGGTCTGCTTTAAAGTCATAGCCAAAGAGTGAAAGCCTGAAATCACCTTGGCCTTGAAAGGAACCGTGGCATGCTCTGCCGTTACAACCAAGTCGACCCATGAGTGGGACGACATGTCTGCGAAAGTCGGGAGATTCTGAGTCGCTCTCAGCTGCAGAGGAAAAGCGATCATCAATTCGTGAAACATGAGTTTCGTCTGCTACGCATGCCAGCGGCGACAGAAGGCAGGACGCCACTGCAACGAGCAAAGAACTGAAGTGGAAGTAACGCTGATTCATTTTTTTGTCTCTTCAGGAACACCGTTCTGGACACAGGACGAAATAACTACGGACCCCTTACTACTTATACATCTATGTCTGACCCACCAAAATCTTAATATCTTCTCCAGATCCGTCATATTCCGTTTATATTTCAGGGCAAAACAGGCAAAAATGCCTTCGTAGAGCCCCTGCGCTAGGGTGGTGTCCTGAGGAGGTTCTCAAGATGTTTCAAGTCATGTCTTTTGGGGCTCTTTCTCACATCGGCTTTGGGACGTACATGTTTCTCGCGGCGCAGCAGGGTGTTGTCTGCAAAGAGCTGGTTCTCTACGTGGTCAAAGAGGCAGTAATGAATCGGCCTGGAATGCCTCACGCAACGAAAGAAGTCGGTATAATCAGCAGACAGATGCGTAAACGTGCTAAATTTTTTCGTCACTAAACAGAAGAAGAGGAAACCATGCATCCTGTCCGCCATGTGGTTTTCATTTCTATGGCAATCCTTGGGGTTGTCTTTATGTGTAGACGCGAGACTTGCGCGAACGAGCAGCCCAATATCCTTGTTATCTGGGGCGATGATATTGGAATGTGGAATATCAGTCATAACAATCGTGGAATGATGGGTTATGAAACTCCAAACATTGATCGCATTGCACGTGAGGGAATTGCATTTACTGATTACTACGGGCAACAAAGTTGCACGGCTGGCCGGGCGGCATTTATGGGTGGCAATGTTCCGCTTCGAACGGGCATGACGAAGGTTGGTCTGCCCGGAGCCAAAGAAGGATGGCAGACAAGTGATGTGACGATAGCCACCGTTTTGAAAGCGCAGGGATACGCAACAGGGCAGTTTGGAAAAAATCATTTCGGAGATAGAGATGAACATCTTCCAACGAATAATGGCTTTGATGAGTTTTTTGGAAACCTTTACCACCTGAATGCAGAAGAAGAACCAGAAAACAGAGATTATCCGAACGATCTTGTACTCCCGAGTGGAAAAACCTTTCAGCAGCAATATGGGCCGCGAGGTGTTCTCAAGTGTCGCGCGAATCCTGACGGGACGCAGACAATTGCAAACACTGGGCCACTGACAAAAAAGCGGATGGAAACAATCGATGAAGAAACTGTTTCAGCAGCAAAGGATTTTGTGCAGAGGCAGGCGACGGGAGGCAAGCCTTTTTTTTGTTGGTGGAATGCTACTCGGATGCATTTTCGAACACATGTAAAGAAAGAGCATGAAGGTCTGGCTGGACCAACAGGTAATAACTATCACGATGGCATGGTTGAGCACGACATGCATGTTGGCGAACTCCTCGATCACCTTGATGAGCTCGGTCTTGCTGAAAACACTATCGTTCTGTATTCGACGGACAACGGCCCGCACTTCAATACGTGGCCCGATTCGGCGACAACACCTTTTCGAAGTGAAAAAAACAGTAACTGGGAAGGGGCCTATCGAGTACCCGCATTTGTGCGGTGGCCCGAGCAGTTTCCTGCTGGAGTGACACTCAATGGAATCATGGCTCATGAAGACTGGCTGCCGACATTTGCAGCAGCTGCCGGTGAAGCCGATATCAAAGAAAAACTTAAGAAAGGAATGAAACTGAATGGCCGCATGTATCACAACTACATTGATGGCCATAACCAGCTTCAATACCTTACAGGACAGGCATCAGAGTCACCACGAAAAGAATTCATGTACGTGAATGATGATGCGCAGGTGGTTGCCTTACGACTCGGTCAGTGGAAGGGTGTGTTTCTAGAGAACAGAGGGCAGGGGTTCGGCGTGTGGCGAGAGCCATTTACCGAGTTGCGAGTCCCACTATTATTTAATTTGCGGCGTGATCCATTCGAAAAAGCACAGCATAGTAGCAATACGTATGATGATTGGTTTATCGACCGAGTGTTTGTCCTCGTTCCCATGCAGCAGTATGTTGCCCAGTTCTTGCAAACCCTCGTCGAATTCCCACCAAGTCAGACACCCGGTTCGTTCAATCTGAAAAAAGTTATGAAACAAATTCAAGCTGCGAATAAAGGTGGCTAAAACACAAGGAAATTTTTATGAAAAACGCTGTTTTTATTGTTTCCCTCACGAGCATCTTGATGTGTGGTCTTAAGGCATCTGCCATCGGCCTGAATGAGCCTGTTCCAGCTTTCGAGGCGATTGATGATGAGGGGAATGTCTGGAAGTCCACAGACCATATCGGCAAGAAGATGGTTGTCTTGTATTTCTATCCAGCAGACATGACAGGTGGATGCACTGCGCAGGCGTGTGGCTACCGAGACAGAATGGAGTCGTTTAGAAACCTGAATGCGGAGGTGGTTGGGGTGAGTGGTGATACGGCTAAAAATCACCAGGTCTTCAAAAAAGCCCATCAACTGAACTTTACGCTCCTTGCGGACACTGATGGGAAAATCGCGGAACTTTTTGGAGTGCCTGTTTCCCGAGGGGAAAAGACAGTGACAAAATCAATTGACGGTGTTGATGTTGATCTTACACGGACTGCAACGGCAAAACGCTGGACGTTCATTATTGATCGGAACGGCA
>Ga0209631_10005105_pt1 | contig 14084 bp, 9 predicted proteins | sample COG_08_FD_184752 | JGI IMG/M metagenome (GOLD analysis project Ga0209631, IMG submission 184752) | Pelagic Microbial community sample from North Sea - COGITO 998_met_08 (SPAdes) (version 2) | ecosystem: Environmental > Aquatic > Marine > Neritic zone/Coastal water | place: Helgoland, sampling... | reverse complement strand
CTCCTATGTGTTTCATGGAGATGCGGAGTGCCCGCACAGTAAGGCGGGTAAGAGCTGTTCTTCCCATCAGCCAAATCCTTCAGAGGATGAGCAAAGCACAGGCACTTGTGCAGTGGTGCTTTTTGGCAAATCGGTCGAGCATGTATCTGCATTTTTTTACAGCGGTCCTTTCTCTCTTTTAGCGGAAGGTGTTGTTTGCTTCGACACCGTCGGGGTTCATGTTCTTGGAGAACAAAATATTTATCGGGTGCGTGGACCGCCCGAAGAGGTTTAACATTTGTAAACCTGGAGTTCATGAACGCTGCCAATCGTGGCAGAGACAGTGCTCCAAATTTTGCCTCCTGATTTTGAGAGTGTGGGAGGCATATAAATAACGAATCCTACTCGATCTGAATGTAGCGTTCTAAAAGCCTCAAATCTCTTTGAATATTTAATCCAATGAAATTTTATACTGTTCCCATTTTATTATCCATACCCTTTGCATTTGCACTGGGTCAAAAAGACAAAAAGCAAGCCGAGCAGCTCGATGCCCTGGTTGTTGAATCCAGTCCGCTGGATACCAAGCTAAACGAGTTTACCCAAGGGGTTAACATTCTTGAAAAAGACGAGTTAGATAAGGCCCGAGGTGCAACAATCGCAGAGACGCTGTCAGATATTCCAGGCGTGAGTGAATCTTATTTTGGACCTAATGCGAACCGGCCCATCATTCGTGGTTTGGATAAGAACCGGGTGCGTATGCTCCAAAATGGTACGGATACTTTTGATGTGTCCGCACAATCTGAGGACCATGCAGTACCGATTGATCCATTACTTGTTGAGAGAATCGAAGTTTTGCGTGGTTCTTCTGCTCTCTCTTATGGAAGTAGCTCAATAGGGGGTGCAGTAAATGTGATCGACCGGAGTATACCAACACAACCAGTTTCTTCTCCAGGTGCTTCTTTCCGAACATCTTACAATAGTGCGAACGAAGGCTGGAGTTATGGTTCGTTTGGTTATGCAGGAAATGATCAATGGAGTTTTCAAATAAATGCAACAGATAAGGATTTTAAAAATTATGATGCTCCTGTCTTTGTAAAACCAGATGAAAATGCTTCTTCTACTGTTGAGAATAGCTACGGAGAAAGTGAGACCGTAGGTTTTGGAGGTGCCCGTCACTGGAAGGGTGGATATGCAGGGTTTAGCTTTTCAAACTACGAAAATACCTATGGTGTTCCGGGTGAAGAAGGTGCTAAGATAGAGCTTGAGAGCGACCGATTAGAAATTCGCTCCGAATTTGAAGTGAATGATTCTGACTGGCTGACCGGAGTCGAATTAAACTTTGGTTATGGTGATTACTTGCACTCAGAGTTTCACCTCGAAGAAGAGGAAGAGGATGGCAACCATAGTGAAGAAGAACATGAACCGACCAAATACTTACGCGAAGGTTGGGAAGGGCGCGTGGCATTCAAGCACGAGATTGGAGATTTACGCGGAGTACTTGGTTTTCATGGATTATTCGATGAATTAAAAATTCAGGGTGAAGAAAGTATATTTTCTGGAGGCGAGCATAACGAGACTAATTATGTATACGGAAATATTACCAAGGAAGACTCAAAGAAATTTGCAGTTTTCTTGGTTGAAGAGTTTGATTTGTCTGAAAGCACCATAGTCAATGGTGGTATTCGTTGGGAGTCATTTAATCGAGATTTGGAAACAAATGGCTCAGGTATAAGCGATGACTCGACCATAAGTGCAAGCATTGGTTTTATCCACGAGTTGAACGAAGCATGGAATTTCAGTTCTAATGTAAACTATACTGAAAGATTGCCTGATACTGCTGAATTATACAGTTATGGGGCACATCATGCTACGCATGCATTTGAGGTTGGTGATCCAAATCTCGACAAGGAATCTGCTGTAGGAATTGAATTTATTCTTCGCAAAACTGTGGGGAATGTAACAGGTCAGATTTCTGCCTTTCATACTGAATTCGACAATTATATCTTCACCGAAGCAACTGGACGAGAGCATGAGGGCGAAGAGGCAGGGCACCATTTAGCTGAAATGCAATATGTTGCAGTTGATGCTGAATTTCAGGGAATTGAAGCTGAGGTTGATTGGTTAGCTTTAGAGAACCCGGGTTGGTCTCTGCTTTTATCTGCCTACGGTGATGTTCTTAGTGGTAAGAATAAGTCAGAAAATACATACCTTCCAAGAATCGCTCCGGCTAGATTGGGTCTAGGTTTTGAAGTTCAGGCAGATAAGATCACATTTGGACTGGATGTTACCCGGGTGTGTAAACAGAGCAAAATTCCTGTTCATGAGGAAGAAGCTGGGCATGACGACGATGAAGAACACGGCGAAACACCAACCGCTGCCTACTCTATGCTCAATGCCTATGCGAGTTATGATCTAAGCTTTGGAGATACCGAAGGTGAATTATTCATCCGTGGAAATAATTTAACGGATGAACTTGGTTACAATCATACTTCACCTGCCACAATCAAGGGATACGCGCCCCATCCTGGTGCAAGCGTCGAAGTTGGACTAGGTTTCGATTTCTAATCTTCAGGCCACGTAGTTGGCCTAAAATAGGGCAGGCCGGACTCTTTTGCAATTTGAGGAGTCCGGCTTTTTTGTTTTTATCTAATGTAGAGTACGAATCATGCGTTGCTGAATGGCGGGCAATCTTTACAGGGCAAGCAGTTCGTTCATTAACTTCGCTGTCTTGTTAATCCCACCATCGTTACCCTCGCGGGTGGCCCAGCCTGAAAATTCGACTCTTTCGAGTTCGTGGCGGACTTTCTTCCAGTCCACATCGCCCTGACCTAGTGGGCAAAATCCATTTTTTGAACCCCAGTCCTTCACATCGAGTTTGAGGGTGCGTTTGCCCAGGATACGGATCCATTCATGACTGGGGGCAAACCTCTGCATGTTGCCAATGTCAAAGTATGCCTGCACCCAGGGGCTGTCGCAGGCGTCGATATAATCCCGAAATTGCTCGGGTTTGTAACAAAATCCATTCCATACGGTTTCGATCAGGATATGAATCTTTAACTCCTCTGCGAGGGGGAGAAGTTGCTGGATTTGTTCAATCGAACGATCCCAAACATGCTGATGGTTTTCCTGCTCTCCGGTAACTTTCCCTGGGACGAGCAGTACGGAGGTTCCGCCAACTGCCTTGGCGTCACGCATCGCCTGTGCGAGCCCATTGCGGCTCTTTTCGCGAACCTCAGGATTCTTGTCGGATAGTCGAATTTGCCAGTGTTTACTGTAGACCACGCCATGCATGGGAAGATCCAGCTTGGAACAGGCCTTTTTTATTGGTTCAACCTGTAAGCCAGGTGAATTGCCCTCAATCCCATCAAACCCGAGGTCTTTTACTCTTTGAAAATGTTTCTCATCGGGAGCGGTGCCCACCTTGACCGCCTTGTGAATGATTCCACGAAAGGACTTCGACTGGGCGTGTGATAGACCGGCAAGGGCGAGAGACCCCGCGGCACTGGTAAGAAACTGTCTACGATTCATTTGTGTATAACTGGGGTTCTGTAAGAGTTTGTCAATGCTCGCAATGAGATGTGCGGAATTCGCAGATTTAGGTTGCCGAATATAGGATTGGTTTAGCATTCTCAAGAAACCCTTCCGTCCAACATTATGACTGATCCAGCCGTTTCTAATCATTTAAGAAAAAGTCGACTGACCATCCTGCTTATTTTGGGTGGGGTTCTAATGATCCCAGCTTTTTTTGCCTGGATCGTAAATGTGGAGATAGGTATGCGGACCATCTTCCCTGGATGGAAACTATTGGAGAGTGTACTCCCGAGTTTTATCTATGACTCGTTCCTCATCTTTGCGGATGATCTTAGTACGATCAGTACTTTTATTCCTCTTCTGCTTATTCTCTACCCACTGGTTATGAGCTGGAAGGTTTGGAAACTTAAAGCAGAGCAGGAGGAGAGTTTATCCAAGCTGGAACACGATCCTTATCCCGACAATTTTCCTTTCTTTTTAGTGATGCTTGGATTGGTGGGCACTCTTTATGGATTGCTGATTGGGTTGGATGTGAGCGGGGTGAAGTCGATTGGCGATGATACGGATTCGCCGGATCGTATTAAAGATGCATTGGATCAATTGCTTGGCGGAACCTCCACCGCATTGCTTAGCTCTCTGGTTGGCTTATTGGGCGCCTTTTTAGCTGCCAAGCCCATGACTGCAGTTTTTCACTGGGCCGCCTGTCTGCCTAAGGTTGAAAGCGTCGGCCTTGGAGAGACGCTCGGGGGGTTGATCGAGGACATGAAAACCCTCAGTGATTCGAGCCGTGAATTTTCTGAGAGATTAAATTCTACCCATGTGCAGGAGGTCTCGACTACCTTGTCTGAAATCCGCACAGAGATGACTGGGTTGAGGCAGGAATTAGCACATACAAACCAAATCATTGAGGGCCTGGGAGAGACTCAGAAAGCCGGGCAGAATATGCTTGGTTACCTCGGTCAATTGGGAAGGTTGGAAAATTTGGAAACCTTACTTGAGCGGATGGGTAATGCATATCTAACTGCAAGCCAATCTAACGATCGTGCAATGCAGTCGCTTCAGTCCATGGGAAGCAGACATGCAGAAGATTCCATGAAAATGGAAGAAGCCCTTCGCACAATTGCTTCTACTTTATCGGATGTGGAAACCGCAGGACGGGACAGTGCCGAGCAGATGCGGGAAGTGGTATCACAACTTAATGAGGCCAATGAAAGTTTGCGCTCCGGTAGAGAGCGGGCAGAAGTCCAAAGGCAGGACACGATTGAAATCTTGGAGGCAGTTCGGCAGGATAGAAATGTAGACCGAAAAGCCTTAAGGAATGCTTTTGGACAATTTTTACAGTCCGATGACAAGCCAACCACAGATCAATCGTAATGAGTGGTAGGTCAGGAGGTTCCTCCAATCTTCAGGCCTTGGATGATTTAATCCATGGAAAGAAGAAAAACTCTCTTTCGCTTAGTCCAAACGATGCCCTAGTGCAGATCGCACTACCTTTGGTTCTGATCTTAGCAATCATTACCCGCTTGATGGTGATCGAGTATACGGAGGCGATGCGCAACAAGGGCCCGCGAGTTCTGGAGATGTGGAAGCAGCAACTCATTCTGCGAATGGATACCGTGATGAATAAATGGGAAAAACAGGCGGAACTCGGTGCATTTCCAGACTTTAGTCGTGTTCAATGGAAAGGTGCTTTTCCAGTAGATGAACGATTTAAGTCTCTTTGTGCGAGGGCTCAGGAGATGGATAACCGAAAAAATTTGGAAGATGATATTTATAACCAAGCACTGGCTTATACTCCTCCAATTGAGGATGAGGAAAGTGCGTCCTTCTTTGTCCCGGTGTACGATCCCGATGCCAAGTATCAGCCAAAAAACGCCGATAAAATATCCGACGAATTTGTAATTAATGAGGAGCGAAGAGCCTATGCCATGCGTCACATTGCGGACCGGGTATCGAAGTGGAAGGAGCAGGTTGAGGGTTTGCAGTGGGCCGCGGTGGCTCAGTGTGCAGATAAGATGCCATTGAATGCTCTAGGGGGATCACCTGACAAGATATCCACACAGCTAACTAGGGTGGCCAGCGAGATGAACAAGCGTGGATATCCACTTATGAATAGCGTGGTGGAAGAGTACGGAAAACTGGACGAATGAAGAATACATTATCTAGCTTAGCTACCTGTCTGATTGTTTTCGGAGCAATAAATTTTTCCTGGGGAGCAGACCCCAAGGCCGAAGCAAAGCGCATGCTTACTTTGCGAGCGACTGCGGAAAAAGTGCGTGCTTATTTACAAGAATCTGCGGAGGTGAATGAAAAGCAAAACGATGCGGTTAGCACGATGCTTTCCAAGGAAATGCTCAAGCAGGTCGAAAAATTTCGTAGTAAAAAAGATGGGCAAAGTCCAGGTAGGGACTGGTTATCGGGTTGGAAGTTAAAGGAATTAGAGAAGTCGGTGGATGGTGCATGGGAATGGGCGAAGGAACAAAGTCCGCTTCCGGTCAATCGGGCTGATGTAATTAAACGGGCGACCAAAAACTGGTCTAAGGATGCTCAGGCAAAGGTGGGCCAGTTTGCTGATAAAAGTATGAAGGCAGTCTATGATAAAGCACGGCGCTTGGCTGCGGATGAACAACTGAGAAGCCTGAAGCAAAAGCTCAACTACCCAAGCAAGGATGACTTGAATAAGCGTATCTCCGGTTTGATCGGAGGAAATAAAAACAGATGGTCTCCTTTGAACTCCAAAGATTTTGGAAAGTTAGATGGCTGGTTAAAGACAGTGGTGGGAAACGCAGGGCCTGTGTTTGAGGAATTAAACAAGGAGGTTGCAAAGATGTCCTCCAACTTGCGGCTTGAGCTGGGAAACCAGTACCAGGCTCAGTACAAAAGCATTCAGCAGATGGTTGAGAAAAATGGATTTCCCAAGGAATTGATTACCAAAGAACAACTGAAGGCTCATGCACTCAATTTACTGAAAGAAAATACTTCGGAAAACTTGGCAGCTAAACCACCAAGGTATGGGGTGTTTTCGGCGATGGAAAATCTGGTCGAAAATGCCGCTGCCCATTGGGAAGTGAAGCGTATGGAAATATTTGCCAAAGCCAGGAGTGATTGGCTGCCTATGAAAGATCAGCTGGAACAAGCTATTCGCGGAGACTTGGCTAAACATGCTCCCTTGGAGGATAGCCTGAATGTTTTAACGGAAAAATTTTTATCTCCTGCGAATGAAAAACTTGCTTCTTTGTATGGAGGAAAACAATGGGCCACTTATTTTAAAGAGGCTTTGGCTGAGCAAGATGTATTGAGAAAAAATGTGACCAACCAGTTTCGCAGTGCTCTGAAGGAAAGGATCAAGCCCATTCGGGAGAAGATTGCAGGGGAACAGTTTGCTACTCATTTTTCCATGCTTAATGAAAAGGTTTTTCCGGAGGAACCCATTATTATGTATTTTTATCAGAAGGGTAAAAAAAGCGTAACCGACTTTAATGAGCTCGCAGATGGGCTCAATTTCCCAGCGCCTGAGCGACCCTCAATTATTGAGGAAACAAGGTTGCTTGCGGGGGACCGTGCGAATCGGGCAATGGTACCTGCATTGAGTTCAATGGATAAGCAGGTGGGTTTGGTGCGTGAGGTGGAAAAGAAAAAAATAGACCAGTTGAAAGTGGAGGCTGAGCAAGGGCGTCCCTTCGCCGAAATTCTCAGGGAATGGGACAAGGATTGGGGTACTCTTTGGAACGGTGCAAAGCAAAAAGTCTCTGAGAGGTGGCGGTCGAAGTTTAACCACATAGATAAGTTATTGAATAAAGGGGTCAGGCAATTCTATGATGGTATGCAACCTAGCTCGAATAGCACCCCACAAGATACAGTTGCGGTAAAGGAGGATGAACTTGGCGAAGAACAGGAGGATACCCCTAATGAATCTGTCCCGGTCGAAAATGAACAGCCTGAGCAAGAGGATGAAAATGAAAAATCCGAGCAGGAATCTTTGCAGGGTATGTGTGAAGAACTGAAGCTCTATATTGGACTTGCAGATGGGGTCTTTGCTTTTTCTGATCTACCGGATGGGAGGTGCAGGATGTTATTTGGTACACCGGATGGGGTGGGTGCGTTTTCTGTAAAATTTGATCCTCAACAAGTCGAAGTTGCTGCCAATCAAATATCAGGAAGTTTGAAGAAACCGCTTGGGTTAGTGCTTGATGGAAATGCCCGAATGGGCGGGAATCGTATCCTGCAATTGTTTCAAGGGGAGTATCAGGGGCCGGAAATAAAAATGCTTTTTAAGGTATCCACCCCAGCAGTTCGACACCAAATGAGCATACTGGTTCGGCAACAGGTGGAAGAGGCGATCGAGGCATGGGCGAAGAAGTCAGGTCGGAAAGCTCCTGATCTTATTTGGCAGGACGATGTGGAACTCTAAGGATTTTTTGAGTCGGGCTCTTAGGCTTTGGCGGGTGGTTGAGGACGTAGTTTCCAGTTGCATAAGAGCACCCCGATAAAGGTGATAAGAAACCACGGAGCAAACCAATCTGCAGCCGCCTGAAAAAGTAGTCCAGAATCAGCAGCTATGATGGAATCTTTTCTCAGGCGGACTACAAGAAAGGCGTAGAGAATACCAATCGCTCCATAACCTAGGTTGAGGGCAAGTCCCTTGAAACTGAGCAGGGTTGCACGGATGGATTTGTTGGCCGCTTGGTTGAGGTAAAAACTCGCGCAAAATCCAGTCATTACCATGGCAGCGAAAAGGAGCATCGAAAAAATCACTCCAATGTAGGGAACGAAAAAGCGGGTACCAATAAAAGCAAGGAGAACGATCGTGGAAATAATGAGAAAGTTTTGATTGGGACCAAATCTTTCGGTCATGTGACGGGCGATCTTGGAGACCACCATTCCTTGAAGGGCAATGACTGCACCAATTATTCCAAAGGCAACCTCAGGGTAGGAAATGAGCCGGTAATATTCACTGTTCATGGTAATGAACATGCGGATCACGCTATCCACGGTGGCGGCGGCAAGGATGACAAGTAAGGCAAAAGGAGTGCGAGCAATCCAAAGGGCAACATTCCAGGTTTGTAAAAAAGCGGCCCTGAGGGGAAGGAACTCTGATTTGGACTGGTAGTTTTCAGTTTCGCGAAGGGCACATGCAGAAAAAAGTGTGAGCACGGCAGTTACCAGGTTGAGTAGGATGGGCCAGCGCATTGTATCCTGCTGGGTAAGAGAATTTTCAAACCCGAGCAGGGCACAGGCTTGATTCATCACATCCGGGTCGTAAATAATGCCACCCGTAAGGAGAGCAATCATGAAGGCAAAAGATTGCCATCGGGTTACTTTTTGGAGGATTTTTGCCCAGTCCTCCTTTTGGCCGGCCTCGTCAATTGAGTCGTAAACCAATGCCTCATCTGCGCCGCTGGCCGCTGCTTCTGCTAGTCCACTGAGAATACGGTTGATCGCGAGAATCCAAAAGAGCAGGTCGAGGTCGGAAGTGGGTGCAAATCCCCAGACCACCATTTCGATGACCATCAATATACCAGCTGCGACAACCATTTTTTTGCGGCCAATCATATCGGATAGGGCACCAGAGGGAACTTCGGCAAGAATGATACTGGCCGCCCAGATGGAATTGAGAATGGCGAACTGTTCGAGTGTCATCCCGAAGTCCAAATAAATTACTGCAAATACGGGGTAGTAAAACCGGGCATTAAAAAAGATCCGGAAGGCGATGAAATTTCGCACATTGGAGCGGGCGATTTCTTTTTTCTCACTCATTAACGATGCCCGGTCAGAAATTGTTTATAGATGGTGGGTACGAGGCACAGGATAATCGTTCCGACTGCCAGGCAAACCCAAGGAGAAATACCCAGGCCCATAGGAATAAACCCGGCAAGGAGGGCGACGGTCGCTGCGAGTAGAGCGTAGGGGAGTTGTGTGCGGAAATGGTCGTATGGTTTGATCTCGCATGCCATTGAGGAAATTATGGTGGTGTCGCTCAGGGGCGAGCAGTGATCTCCAAACACAGCTCCGCTAAAGACCGCCGCCACTGCGGAGGCCATCATCGCATCCGACCCGGGGGCAAGTGATGCACAGACTGGAACGACTAGTGGCATAAGTACACCCATCGTCCCCCAGGATGTACCAGTGGTGAAAGAGATTAATACGCCAAGAATAAAGACAGATGCGGGGAAGAGGAAAGGGGGAAGGGTACCGGATAAAGTTTGGGAGAGAAAGGTGGCGGCTTCGAGCTCGCGGAGGGTACCACTTAGGCACCAGGCGGCAATCAGCACAAGGGAAGGGGGAATGAAGCGGCCGATCCCACCGGCAAATACCCTGGATGAACGCATGCCGGAAGACTTTAGAGATTTTTGATTGCATACAAAAGCTACGGCACAGGCGAAGATGGAGCTATAAAGCAGGACCAGGTTGGACTGGGCATCTCCGAAGGCTTGTTGAAGTTTGTTCAGGCTGAGTGGCCATGCTTTTCCCTCAACTCCATTGAGGTACAAGCCGGCGAAGAGACAGCCAATGAGGGTGACCAAGGGGATGCCCACTTTGAGGGACCCATGGATTGATGGATGGTCCGTTGGAGTGCTATCCGTATTGTCTTGCTTGGTCTGAGCATCATTCGCCGATTTTTCCATTTTTTGCATAGGGCCAAGGTTGAGGGATTTCCTGATGGCAATGACGACGAGAACAAGGGTGAACCAGCAATAAAAATTTCGCGGGATAGAAGAGAGGAAAAGAACGAACGGTTCGGTCCCTTCGATACCAGCAGCGAGGTAGCCCTCGCGGATCATTGATAATTGATAGGCAATCCAAGTTGACATAATCGCCACGCAGGCAATGGCGGAACCCGTGGAGTCGACCAGGTAAGCAAGTTTTGCTCGGGACACTCCCGTACGATCAGCCATCTGCCGAAGGGCTCTTCCGGTGAGAAGTGCACTTGCGAGTCCATCAAAGAAACAAACAACTCCCATAAGGAATGCGGACCACTGCACCTTTTGGGATAGGTCTTTTCCCTGCCTTAACCAAGCCTGTAAAATGCAGTCGAATCCGCCCCCTTTTTCAAGAAGGGCGGCAAACCCACCAAGTAGAAGGGTAAAGGCAAGAACGCTCAAATTCCATTCACTTGATAGTGCAGGAATGAGAATCTTTGAAAAAAAGGAAGTAAATGCATGGAGTGGATTGCCGCCGGCCATGAGAATAACTCCCGACCCCGCACCTAGAAAAAGCCCACCGAGAGCACTCTTTAGTAGTACGACGGAAACAAGGGCTACCACGCTTGGCCATAAGGAAAATATCGGTCCTTCCAACTGAGCTACTCCAAAGGATGCCAGGAAAATAATCAGGACCATTCCTTTTTTGATATTCATTAGATGGGGCTTTTTAAAAAATGGTCATACTTTAGCCAAAACTATGCAATGCAAGGATATTTGGCTCAACTACCAATCCATTATTTTACTAGGCTTTACTTAAAAATTTTCCGCTAAAACGGATTGGTTGTCGCTTGCGTTATTCACAATAGTTGGCTATAAGAATAACTTATTATTAATTAATCTAGCTTACAGCAAAAATTAATCGACAATATTGGGTGGTGGAATGATGTGGCGCAAACAATGCAATCTTTGTGTGTGGTCGCATTTTTCTCTTTCTAATAAGTTGATAAACTAACTTTCAAACATTCTGACATAAACATACAATGAAAACTTTATTTGAAGAAGATCTCTTGGACGCCGGATATGAGCTTCCATCTTCCGGTCTTTGCTACAATCTTGATCCCGAAGATGCAAAGGCTTTGATATCTGAAGGTGAGTGGTTACTTGCCGAAGATGAACTTGTGGCTCGTGAAGGCCAGGAACAGCGTTTCTTATACATGATTGTTTCCGGGGCAGTCGAACTTTCCAAGAAGGACGAGAAAGGAAAGCATCAAAATATAGCAAACCTTGGCACTGGAGATACTTTTGGAGAAGTTGCCTTTTTGCGTGGTCACATTGCCTCAGCAACTTCCGAAACCCGGGGGCTTTGTATTCTTTGGAGAATGAATCATGATCAACTTCTAGAATTTATTTCGAGTCATGGTTCTCTTGCTGGTCAATTGTGCTTAAACTTGGCTGGTTTACTTGCAAGCCGGTTGTTGAAAGAAAATACGGTAGTATCCAAGGTTAAAATGGATTTGGAAGAAGCTATACTCAATTTACGAAGTGCTTCTGAAGAGGATAATTTAAAAACTACTGCTCTCAAAGAACTACAAAATAAGGTGGAAAGTTTAAACCATGCCACCCGGGTAAAAAGAGAGAAGCAAAGCAAGCGTTCGAAATTTAACGCTATTTCCATGACCAGCCTTGCGGTTGCCTGCCTTTCAGTTGCCGGACTATTTGCCTTGTACAACTCTTATGATCACGAGGCACCAGCCAAGGTTGTCGCACTGACCGAAGATTTAGAAGATATGAAAAATAATGAATCTTTCTATCTGGATCTAAAGAAAAACCTCGAAGCGGAGAATTTAGAACTTGTTCAAACCAATAACCGAATTGAAAAGTCAATAGATACGGTTTCTGAGGAACTTCAGGAATACAAGGAATTATTAAGCAAAAGAAATTGGGATTATGATGCTCTCAATAGCGAACTTTTTCAAGTCCAGGAAGAACTTGCAGCTTTGATAAGTTTGGAAGAGGAAGCTCAGGCAGAAGAAATCGTAACCGAGGTTAACCCGGCTGATTTGTATATTCCCTTAATTCCGCAAAAATTCATCGACGAAATTAAGGCATGGACCCAGTCTCATTCCACCCTTGCATTTCCTTGTGAAGTCAAGGTTTTGAATGAGGCGGTAACTCTTTCTGACCTTACCTTAATTGCAAATATGGAAGTTAAGGTTGGCGAGGAGATTGTGGTAACACGCTTTCATCCAGTGTCCGAAGAATATGTGGTAGCGAGACAGGGAAATAATGATACCTTCATGGCCTCAGTTCATATAAATAATACTAATGTTATGGAGGTTCTGGCCTTGAAGTATGTTAAGCATATGAGGGAAATCGGCAAAGATGTTTCAAATCCCTTCTCATCCATCCGCTTTTCTCAAATAGATCAAAACTTCTCGGAGGATTGATCTAAAGATTTTTGGTTGAAGGCTCGAATTTATCTTTAGCCTTTTGGGTTGATTAGTTAGCCACTTATTCCGCTTAGAAAGTACCCAGTTGTAGGGTTTCCATTTCGTACAATTGAATTGTTTGAGCCTTACCCTAGGCGCTATTGCGAGTGCGGAATTTTGGATTGTCGGGTAAAGCCCAAGTTAGGATAAGGTGGCTAGATCAATAACAAATCTATATTTAACATCGCTTTGACGCATCCGTTCAAAAGCTTCGTTGATCTCATCCATTCGTATAAGCTCTACCTCAGAAAGAATGTTTTTATCACCGCAAAAATTGAGCATTTCTTGCGTTTCCGCAATCCCTCCAATCAAAGAACCTGCAAGGGTGCGCCTTCCAAAAATTAATTGAGCCGCATTTATTTTACTTAATGGCTCAATAGCACCGACTACACACATCGTTCCATCAGTCTTAAGCAATTCAAGGAAGGGCGTGAGGTCGTGATCTACGGGTATGGTATTAAGTAAAAAATCAAAGGACCCCGCTTCTTTAGTTAATGCATCAACAGAAGAGGAGAGAAGAACCTCATTGGCACCTAGCATTCTGGCATCCTCTCCTTTTTGTTCGGATGATGTAATCATGGTAACCTGGGCACCAAGAGCACGGGCGAATTTTACCCCCATATGTCCAAGCCCACCCAAGCCAATTACTCCCACTTTTTGATTTGGGCCAATATTCCAGTTTCGCAAGGGAGAATAGGTGGTGATTCCGGCACAGAGCAATGGTGCAATGCCGGGACCTGTTAAGGAGTCAGGAATGTGCAGAACAAAAGATTCTTTTGCCACCACACTGGTAGAATATCCACCATAAGTAAAACCGCCTGGGTCTGAAGTTTCAGAATTGTAGGTGGCGGTAAATCCATTGAGGCAATATTGCTCGAGGCCTTTTTCGCAGTTTCCACAGATTCCACAGGAATCAACTAAGCATCCAATGGCCGCACGATCACCAGCCTTGAAGTTTTTCACTGCTGAGCCAACTTCAGTGACCCGACCCACAATCTCATGACCAGGAACCACGGGGTAATTAGTCATACCCCAGTCGTTGTTAACAAAATGAATATCGGTGTGACAGACCCCGCAATGTTCGATAGCAATTTGAACATCGTTTGGTCCGACTGGACGGCGTTCGATGTTCGTTGGAATAACTCGAGCCTTTGGTTCGGACGCAGAGTAGGATTTTATTATACTCATCAATTGCTCTTGCTATCCCATCAGTGGGAAATGGCAAGGCAATGGGTAAATCCGAAGAATAAAAATTGTTTGATCCAGGCAGACAGAAGTGTGTCGAGAAAATGGACTTAAGCAGTAGCTAATTTGCCTGCGGATTCAATTTCTTGAACGATGGTACGAACCTCAGAACGTAATTCGTTCATGGTGCCTTTGGAGATCTCAATTTTCTCGCGAATAGCAGTTTGTAATTCTTGATGAATCTCAGAGAGACGAT
>Ga0209631_10005103_pt1 | contig 14090 bp, 10 predicted proteins | sample COG_08_FD_184752 | JGI IMG/M metagenome (GOLD analysis project Ga0209631, IMG submission 184752) | Pelagic Microbial community sample from North Sea - COGITO 998_met_08 (SPAdes) (version 2) | ecosystem: Environmental > Aquatic > Marine > Neritic zone/Coastal water | place: Helgoland, sampling... | reverse complement strand
CCACAATTTTGTTATTTATATTTTTAACGGATGTTACTTTATTATTAAGTTTAAATTTTATTCCTTGTTTAACTAAAATCTTTTGGAATTCACTTGAAACCTCTTTATCCATTCCAGGAGTTATAAAATCTAAATATTCAACTACTGTTACATTTGATCCCAGCCTTGACCAAACTGAACCCATTTCAAGTCCTATATAGCCTCCACCAATTACAACTAAATCTTTGGGAACTTCAGAAAAAGATAAGGCTCCAGTTGAAGAAACTATATTTTTTTCATCTATTTCTATACCAGGTAAGGAAGTTGGGGAAGAACCTGTCGCTATAACGATGTTTTTTGCCTTAATGTTTGTTCTTTTGTTGTTATTTTCATAAATAACAACATCATCTTTTGAGAAAATAACTCCTTTCCCTATGAAATATGTAACTTTATTTTTTTTGAATAAAAATTCCACACCTTTAGTCAAAACTTTTACTGACTTTTCTTTATTAGACATCATTTTACTTATATTTAATTTAATGTCAGATATTTCTATACCCTGACTACTAAAATCTTTCTTTGCTTTGTGGTAATTTTCTGAGAGATTTAATAGGCTTTTTGATGGTATACACCCGACATTCAGACATGTGCCTCCAAGTGCGCCTCTGGATTCAATGCAGGCGGTTTTTAATCCTAGTTGAGCCGCTCTAATTGCGCAGACGTATCCTCCAGGTCCGCCACCAATTACAACTACATCAAAATTATTTTCCATTATTAAATACTTAAGAAAAGTCTTTTTGGTTGTTCTAGAGACTCTTTAACTATTTTTAAAAAAGAAACCGCTTCCTTGCCATCAATTATTCTGTGATCATATGATAAAGCAAGATACATGACTGGCCTTATCTCTACATTGCCATCTATTACAACAGGTCTTTGAATAATATTATGCATTCCTAAAACAGCAGATTGAGGAGGGTTTAATATTGGTGTTGAAAGCATTGATCCATAAATTCCACCGTTAGTAATTGTAAAAGTCCCACCTTGTAAATCTTCAATTGTAATTTTACCATCTCTAGCTTTTTGACCAAGTTTGCCAATATTTTTTTCAATATCAGCAAATGACATCTCATCAGTTTCTCTAAGAACTGGAACCACCAAACCTCTGTCTGTTCCTACTGCAAAACTTATATTGTAATAATTTTTATAAATAATTTCTTCGCCTTGAATTTCAGCGTTTATTGCAGGATAATTTTTTAGACCTATTACACAAGCTTTTACAAAAAAAGACATAAAACCTAGTTTAACTCCATATTTGTTTTTAAACTCTTCTTTATACTGGCTTTTCATTGACATTATTTCGCTCATGTCTACTTCATTAAATGTTGTAAGCATTGCAGCATTTTCTTGTGCTTCTTTTAATCTTTTTGCAATAGTTAATCTCAATCTGGTCATTTTAACTCTTTCTTCTGGGCCATGTTTGATTTTTCTTTCAGAAGGACTTGGTTTAGAACCCATCAAACTCATTATATCCTCTTTCAAAATTACACCATTTTTTCCAGATCCTTCAACACGGCTAAGATCAACTTTAGCCTCATTGGCCATTTTTCTTGCTGCTGGGGAGACTGGCTTTTCTGCTTTTTGAGATACTTTTTCATCGTGAACGTGTTCTAAAATTAATGGTTCCTCTTCATCTAATTTAAGTGTTGGTTCTTGTATTTTTTTTGGTTTAGTTTTTTTTGATTCTAAAATTTTTTCATTAAAAACTTTTGGTATAGCTTCTTCCTTTTCTTTTTTTGGAGGACTATAATTATTTATCTCTTTAATATTATTTTCTTTGCCGACTAATGATTTGCTTACCATCCCTAATAAAGAACCTACGTTTACAGTTTCACCTTCTTTTACGCTGATGCTGTCTAATACTCCACTAACTGGAGACGGAACTTCCACATTTACTTTATCTGTTTCTAATTCCACAAGGGGTTCATCAGCTGAAACTTTTTCACCTTGTGTTTTAAGCCACTTTGAGACTGTGGCTTCTGTAACTGACTCACCTAATGTTGGGACTGTAATTTTTTCTGCCATTTAATCTTTTAGTATCTTTTCTAATATTTCTTTTTGTTGTGCAAGATGTTTGTTTAAATTTCCGGTCGCAGTAGAGGAAGCGGCCTTTCTACCAACATATTTAACAGTTTTATCACCAAAATTTACCATTTCTAAAGTTCTGTCTATATAATTTCTAACCGTATTCCAGGCGCCCATATTCTTAGGTTCTTCCTGGCACCAGATAAACTCTGCTTTTGAATATCTTTTTAAAATAGTTGCTAAAGTTTTAGCAGGAAATGGGTATAATTGTTCAATTCTTACAAAAGTCACTTCATCATTTTTGCATTCTTCTCTTGCTTCTATTAAATCATAATAAATTTTCCCTGAGCACATTACTACTTTGCTAATTTTGTCATCTCTTTTTTTCAACTCTAATAAATTATTTACTTTAGAATAAGCATCATCTTCTAAAACTCGATGGAAAGTACTTTTTTTGGAGAACTCTGAGATGTTTGAAACACATTTTTTATGCCTCAATAAAGATTTAGGTGTCATGATAACCAGAGGTTTTCTAAACTCTCTATGCATCTGACGTCTTAAAGCATGAAAATAATTAGATGGAGTGGTGCAATTAACAACCTGAATATTTTCTCCAGCACATAACTGTAAAAATCTTTCTAGTCTAGCAGATGAGTGTTCGGGTCCTTGACCTTCATAACCATGTGGTAACAACATTACTAAACCGCTTGCTCTTCCCCATTTTGACTCTCCAGATGAAATAAATTGATCAATAATAATTTGTGCTCCATTAGCAAAATCTCCAAATTGAGCTTCCCATAAAACTAGCGTTTCTGGTTCTGATATTGAATATCCAAATTCAAATCCTAGAACAGCTAACTCAGATAATAAACTGTCAATAATTTCAAATTTTTTTTGGTCATTTAAAATATTATTTAAGGGAACATATCTCTGATGGTTATCTTGATTTCTTAATACAGCGTGTCTTTGACTAAAAGTACCTCTGCCAGAGTCTTGTCCTGATAATCTTACTGCAAAACCCTCTGTAAGAAGAGTCCCAAATGCAAGACTTTCAGCTGTTGACCAATCAATAGCTTTTCCACTTTCTATAGATTTTGTTCTTAAATCAAAAATTTTTTTTAAAGTTTTATGGATACTAAAATTACTTGGAATGCTAAAAATTTTTTTTCCAATTTTAATTAATTTATCCTTATCAACGCCACTAACTCCTCTTTTGTCTTTTCCAAGACCTGGCTTAAATCTTGACCATGCGCCCTCAAACCATTTTAGATCTGATTTATAGTTTTTTGATTCTTCAAATTCTTGTTCTAAAAAATTCTTAAAGTTTGATTTTTCTTGTTGAAGCTTAGTCTCAGAAATTAGCCCTTCCGTGCTCAATTTTTTTCCATAGATTAAAAGAGTTGTGGGGTGAGATTTGATTTTTTTATACATAATTGGTTGTGTGAATGAAGGTTCATCACCTTCATTGTGACCGAACCTTCTGTAACAGACCATGTCAATCACAACATCTCTATTAAATTTTTGTCTATATTCAGTTGCAATTTTTGCACAATGAACTACTGCCTCTGGGTCATCGCCATTTACATGAAATATTGGTGCTTGAGCTATTTTGGCAACATCAGAAGGATACGGGGAAGATCTTGCAAATCTAGGAGCGGTAGTAAAACCTATTTGGTTATTTACAATTATATGTATAGTTCCCCCAATATTATGACCTGGCAGTCCAGACATGGCAAAACATTCTGCAACGATACCTTGACCGGCAAATGCAGCGTCACCATGCATTAAAACAGGAATAACTTTTTTTCTTTCTTTATCATTGTGAAAAAATTGTTTCGCTCGAACTTGACCTAACACGACTGGGTTTACTGCCTCTAGATGAGATGGGTTATCCGTCAAACTAATATGAACAGAATTTCCGTCGAACTCTCTGTTAGATGATGCTCCTAAATGATATTTAACATCTCCTTCAAAATCTTTACTTATATTAACTGTCTTTCCAAAAAATTCACTGAAGATGGCTTTAAATGATTTTCCCATCACATTGGCTAAAACATTTAATCTTCCACGGTGAGGCATTCCTATTTTAATCTCTTTTGCTCCTAAACTTCCACCTCTTTTAATAATTTGTTCTAGTGCTGGTATTAATGACTCTCCTCCATCTAAACCAAATCTTTTTGTTCCAACAAATTTTACGTGTAAATATTTTTCAAATCCCTCTGCTTGAATAATTTTGTTTAAAATCGCTCGCTTACCATTTTCTGTAAAGAAAATATTTTTTTCTAGACCCTCTATTCTATTTCTAATCCAGGTTTTTTCTTCTGGATCTCCCATATGCATAAATTCGTAGCCAATGTTAGAACAATAAGTTTTTTTTAAAATTTTTAAAATTTGATTCAAATTGGCATATTGGAGACCAAGAACACCATCCAGAAAAATCTTTCTATTAAAGTCCTTCTTAGTAAATCCATAACTTTCTATTTTTAACTCTGGATGTTCATCTTTATGTTGAATTGATAATGGATCTAGATTTGCAATAAGATGTCCTCTTATTCTATAAGCTCTTATAAGCATAATTGCTCTGACGGAGTCTTTCGATGCTTGCTTGACAAATTTTAAGTTTAATTCTGGTGAAGTTTCTTCTTTATCTTCATTTCCTTTAAGATTAGTTATTGGTTTTTTAATTTTTTTTTCTGGAGACCAGCTGGGGCCCTTTAAATTGTCATAAATTAATTTTTCATCATCACTTAATCCATCAAAAAATTTTCTCCAGCTCTCGGGTAATGAGTCAGGTTCTGAAATATAATCAGCATAAAACTCATTAATAAATTCTGAGTTATTTCCAGCCAAAAAGGATGTTTTTTTATAAATTGAATTGTTATTAGAAGACGACATTAGAAATTTATTCTAACATAAATTATTAAAAATCAACCATTAAGTTTTTTATAAAGAGTTTTACCTATATCAGCTGGTGATTTTGAAATCTCAATTCCGGCAGATTTCATTGTTTCTATTTTATCTTCAGCACCTCCTTTTCCACCTGAAATGATGGCTCCTGCATGTCCCATTCTCCTTCCAGGAGGGGCGGTTAACCCAGCAATAAACCCAACCATAGGTTTTTTAATTTTTTCTTTTTTTAAAAACTCTGCAGCCTCTTCCTCTGCTGAGCCCCCTATTTCTCCAATCATGACTATTGATTGAGTTTCTTCATCTTTTAAAAAAAGCTCTAAACAGTCTATAAAATTTGTACCGTTGACCGGATCGCCGCCAATTCCTATGCAGGTAGATTGGCCCATGCCATTTACTGAAGTTTGAGCTACAGCTTCATAGGTCAATGTCCCTGATCTCGAGACTATTCCGACTTTTCCTTTTTTATGAATACTCCCTGGCATTATACCAATTTTGCATTCATCTGGAGTTATAATGCCCGGACAATTAGGTCCTATTAGTCTTGAACTACTTTTATTTAAAGCTTGTTTTACTCTAAGCATATCTAAAACAGGTATACCTTCTGTAATACAAACAATTAATTTTATCTTAGCCTCTATGGCTTCAATAATTGCTGATCCAGCAAATTTTGGTGGAACATATATCATGGTGGCATCTGCAGATGTTTTTTCTTTTGCTTCTTGCACTGTATTAAAAACTGGTAAACCTAAATGTTTTTGCCCTCCTTTTTTAGGGGTAACACCTCCGACTAACTTTGTTCCATATTTTAAAGCTTGTTCAGAGTGAAATGTTCCGTGGGTGCCGGTAAACCCTTGACAAATAACTTTTGTATTTTTGTTCACTAAAACTGACATTATTTAATTGCCTCAACAATTTTTTTTGCTGCGTCATTTAAATCTGAAGCAGATAATATTTTTAAATTTGATTTATCTAATATTTTTTTTCCCTCTTGAAAATTTGTTCCTGCTAACCTAACAACTAAGGGAACTGATAAATTAATTTCTTTAGCAGCATCAACAACGCCTTGAGCAAGAATATCACATCTCATAATTCCTCCAAATATATTTATCAGAATACCTTTCACGTTTTTATCTGAAAGAATTAATTTAAAAGCTGCTGTAACTTTTTCTTTTGTTGCTCCACCACCTACATCTAAAAAATTTGCAGGCTCTTTTCCATAAAGTTTAATTATATCCATGGTAGCCATTGCTAAACCAGCTCCATTCACCATACAACCAATTGAACCGTTAAGTTTAATATACGCTAGGTCGTATTTGCTTGCTTCTATTTCCGCTGGATCTTCCTCATTTAAATCTCTTAAATCAAAAATTTCAGGTCTTCTAAAAATAGCATTATCATCAAAATTCATTTTAGCATCCAAACAAACTAATTTATTCTCCTTGTTAATAATCAAAGGATTGATTTCTATTAGACTAGCATCCTTTTCTAAAACTATTTTGTAGAGAGATTTTATTAATTTTTTTGCAGTTTCTTTTTGATTATCATTAAATTTAAAAATAGAAATTATTTTTTCAATTTCATTATCGCTGGGACCTTTTTCCCTAAAATCTATCTTATTTGTAATTATTTTATTAGGTGATTCTATTGCAACTTTTTCAATATCCATTCCACCTTCTGTACTACTTATAAAAGCTATTTTAGAAGACTCTCTATCAATCAAACACGATAAATAATACTCTTCTAAAATATCTGAGGCTTCTTCGATATAAAGTCTTTTAACTTCTTTTCCAGCAGGACCTGTTTGATGAGTAATTAATATTTTTCCCATCATTTTTTTTGACTCAATTTTTAATTCATCTAAATTATTTATTAATTTAACACCACCAGCTTTGCCTCTGCCTCCAGCATGAATTTGTGCCTTCAGGACGAATTTCTCTGATTTGAGTTTTTTTATTTTTTCGTTTATTTCTTCCAAAGAATAAATGCTCACTCCATTTGACACGGGTGCACCATAATCTTGTAAAATTTTTTTAGCTTGATATTCGTGGATATTCATTTAATTTTTAAATATATATATTTATATTTTAAACAGTTCTATATAAATTTATCACTTAATGAACTCTAATTTATCAAAAATAAATTATAATATTATTATAGTTTTTTTTTCTTTTCTGTTATTGGGCCTGTTTATTTATCGAGATTACGGCTTTAATATTGATGAAAAATTTCACAGATTAAGCGGTTTTTATTGGCTAAATTATATTGCTGATTTTTTTAACTTAGAATTGTTAGAAAAAGCTTCAAAGGAGAAACTTCTTAGCATCGAGGGCTTTACGTTATCTAATATTCAGTACTATAATAAATATGGTATAATTTTTGATGTCCCAGCTGCGTTTTTAGAAATAATTCTAAAAATAAATACTCCAATTGAATTTTATTATTTAAGGCATCTACTAGTTTTTTTTTATTTTTTTATAGGTTTAATTTTTTTTTTTAAAATACTAAAAAATAGATTTCAAAATACAAATATCGCACTTTTTGGGGTAGTATTATTATTTTTAACACCGAGACTATTTGGAGATAGTTTTCAAAATACAAAAGATATTATTTTTTTAAGCTTTCTAATAATTTCAACTCACTTTTCATTTAAGATTATTGATAAATTTACATTAAAAAATGTTTTATTATTTTCTTTTTTTTCAGCAACGTCAATTTCAACTAGATTATTCGGATTTATTTTACCAGTTTCATTAATTGTTATGAATTTAATTTTAATGAATAAAAATAACTATAAAAAAAAATTATTTAATATTTCATTATTAATATTTTTTAATATCTTATTTATTATTCTTGTTTGGCCCTTATTGTGGGAAAACCCTATTTCTAATTTTTTAAGCTATTTTAAAATACTTGATGATTATTTTAATGCCAAAGTTTTTTTCTTAGGGAAATATTATAATCCAGACTTACTTCCTTTTTCCTATACTCCTATTTGGATTATAATATCTACGCCAATATTGCATTTAGTTTTATTTTTTTTAGGTTTCGCGCTTATATTAAGAAGGTTCTTAAGCAGATTTTTGTCGGTAGGTATTAATAATAATTATTCTGATTTTTGGAGGGGAAAAAATGAAGCAAAAGACTTTTTTATTTTTATAAACTTTATTGGATTGTTAACGAGTTTAGTTTTTTTAAATATTAAAATGTATAATAGCTGGCGCTTAGGTTACTTTTTATATCTATTTATAATTTATTTTGGTGTCTACGGAGTGTACTTAATTTATACGAAAAAAAATTATTTATTAATTAATAAATTTTTTATAAATGTTATTATTATTTCATTAACTTTGTTAACAGTCTGTAGAATGATTATCTATCATCCATATCAGTCACTATACTTTAATATTTTGACGCCTAAAATAGTAAAAAACAATGTAGAAGTTGATTATACAGGTTTATCATCTTTTAATTTTTTAAAAAAAGTAATAGATACAAACAACGTAAAAGGTCAAATTAAATTAGGTGTTGCTTCATGGTATCCGATTTGGAGAGTTTTGGAATTGATTGAACATAAAAATAAGATTAAAATAGTCTCAACTAATGATAACTTTAAAGCTGATATTTTATATACCAATAGAATATCTGAAGTAGATAAAAAATATAATGATAAATATGATATTCCTGAAAATTTTGAAATAATGGACGAATTAATTATAGATGGAATAATAATTTACCAGTCATATGAAAGAAAAAAATGAAAATATATTTATATAAATTATTAACTTTTTTTTTTCTATTCTTTATTTTTTATAAGTTGACAATTGGCTTAACAATTAGAGAAATAGAAACCAAAATATCTTTTTTAAATTCAAAAGAAAATATTGAATTTATTAAGGATAAATTAAGAAAAGAAGTGCAAAATTTAAATACAAAAGATAGATATATTTCCGTTGAAGATGCCATTTTAATTAATAAAATTCTTAATAAAATTAAAAATGATTTAAACGTTCAGTAATTATTTTGAAGAATATAATTTTTTTATTACCTTTATATAATGATTGGAAATCACTTCAAAAACTTTTAAGTAAAATAAATACTCAATTAAAAAAAATAAGTTTAAAAGGTAGTATTGTTGTGATCGATGACAATTCATCTTTTGATCCTGTGGTAAGCATTAAAAAGCTTAAAAATATTAAAAAGCTAGATGTGTTAAAACTAAACAAAAATCTGGGTAGTCAGAAGGCAATTTCAATAGGCCTATCGTACTTACAATTAAAAAAAACAAAAGCAATTATAACAATATTAGACTCAGATGGTGAGGATGATTATACGCGCATACCAGAGATGATTTTTTCAGCAAAAAAAAATAAAAACAAAGTAGTTGTATCTTGTAGAACTAGACGAACAGAGGGAATTTTTTTTAATTTACTATATGCTCTTCATAAGGTCATCGTTTTTATTTTTTCAGGTTATTGGATAAATTTTGGTAATTTTTCTACATTTAATTCAAATAATTTAAAAAGAATTTTAATAAATAAATCTTCTTCATTAGCAGTGTCTGCTACTTTAGCAAAAAATTGTCAAATTATAAAGCTCTATGCTGAAAGAAAAAAGAGATTTTATGGTAACTCAAAACTCTCGTTGTTTGGCTTAATCGACCATGCCTTAAGAGTAAGTTTAGTTTTTTTCCCAAGATTTATACTTGTTTCCTTTTTTTATATTTTCTTAATTTTTTTTCTAAAATTAAATATTTTTATTTCATATATATTAGTTATATTTATTTTATTTTTTAACTTATGCTTACTATTAAGTTATATCAGAAATAAGTCTAATCTATTTGATAACAATTTAAAACTTATTTGCAAGAAATTACATTTTTAGAGTGATGACTATAATTTTTTTTTAAGGACATTTAAAATTCCAGTGGTTCTTATTTTTTTTCCAATTAAAACAAAATTTAATTTTTTTATATAAAAATTTTCAGCATTTTTTGAAAATGTTTCACAACAAAGATATTCTGAGAAGTTTTTATTTTTAAATGTATTTATAATACTTTCCAAAAAAAATTTTCCGTTTCCTTGAGATCTAAAATTTCTCTTTATGGCAATCAAATTTAAGTTAGTATTTTCATTAAGTATGTTGAGATCAGAATTTTTTATATTAAATATGTCAATTTTTAATAAAGAGAAAATTATATCTACGATGGTAAAAAATTTTAGCTTTAATAATAAATTTATTAGAATATCATTTTTTAGTCTACTGAATTCACTGGTTAAATATTTTGGTTTGTCAGATAAAATTGCATAACCAATTATTTCTTCATTCAAACTACAAGTAAATAAATGTATTTTTTCAGATTTTACAGCAATATCGATATACTTATCAATAATATTAGATGATAGTTTTGATAAAATTGATTCTGGATTTTCTTTTTTTGTTAATTGAATAATATTTTTCTTTAAATCAACTTTAATATAATTTTTATGCTCTTGTATTTTTAAATTATTCAATCTAAGACCTTAAATCTTTGCACTTCTTAATTTTTAATCTTTTTATTAGTAAATTAATATTGTCTATCTCGAAACAATCTTCGGAAATGTAGTCAAAAATAAGGTGGTTAATTCTATTTTTGTCAATTATTTTTGGTTCAAAAATATAAATATTCTTTATTTTATTTGATAAAATTTTTTCTAAGAAAAATGTCTTATATTTTATAAAATATTTAGTATTTTTTTTAGGAAAACTTATACTATCATATGTTCTACTCGGACTATGCAGTTTTTCTTCTAGTAAACTTGAAAAAAAATTATATTCTGAAATCAGCATTTTATTTGTTTTATCTTTTTTTAGAATTTCATATAATATTCTTATGTTCTCTATTTCTTCATTTGGATTTTCAAAATAGGGGCTAATCCAATTTAAATTTTTAAATTTATTGTTAAATAAATTTAATTTTATTGAATTATCTTTATTGACGTTAGCAAGTTCATGAAATTTTCGATCAAGATTAAATCTTTCGTAATATTTAATTGTTGAAAAAAAACATAAAATTAAAAATATATATGTGATTATATCCTTTCTTTTTAAATCAGATAAATTAACAAAATGAATTAATAGACCTGTTAATATTGGTATCAAAAAAAATATATATATTTGATTTTTTGTATAAATTTGATGAAAAATACTAGAAAGAGTAAAAAAAGTTATTATTAAAAATATCTTAAAATTACTTGATTTATAATATAATTTATTACGTTTTAAGAACAAAATATTTATTATTACTATAGCAAATAATGGTAAATGAATGAATTTGTAATCTAAAATTGTATTTTTAAATTCTAGAAGATATGTGGAATATCTATCTATTCCTATTGATTGTGGAAATAAAAATATCTGTAAAATCACTTCTTCTATTTTTATCCCCCTTAAATTTAATATTAAAAAAAATAAAAATAAAAAAACAAGAACACCTGCTATGTAATAAAAAAATATCTTTACATTTCTTGTGTTAAATACAAAAAATAAATTCAATAAACTTAAGCAAACTATCGAGTAAGCAGCTGGAACCTGTTTTGAAAAAAAAGCAAGGCATAAAAAAAATGAGGCTAAACCCCACATATAATTTTTTTTTTTTAAAACTGATAAAATTGCAAAATAAAAAGCAAATAAGGAAAAAAACGATGAATGTAAATCTAGGAATGGACTCCCACTAACAGGATACGCTAATAAAGATATAGATATTGCAATTAAAATTACATATTTATACTCAATTTTTAATTTTTTTAGTATGTGATAAGAAAATATTGTTATTAAAGCATTAAAAACCGATGAATGAATTAAGTAAGAATTCCAGTTATTTCCAAAAATGTAAAAAAAAATTGCTTGTATATAGTCAATTACTAAACCATGCACGATCCAATAATCTTTTATTGGATTGTCACCAAGTAAAATTCTATACCCATTATCGTAATGAATAAATGTATCTACTGGATATACGCCATTAGATGCTACATAGAAATTAATCGCAAAAGCAAATATTGATAATAAACTTAAATAATAAAGTTCTTTATTATTTATTTTTTTATTCATTAGCAAAATTTATTATGTTAAAAGTATTTATTCATCTTATTTGCAATAAAGTTAATATATGAATATTTTATATTAAAGTGAGTTGGAAAACATACTAATTCTCTCTCATATCTTTCAGCATTAGGGCAAATTCTACTACTTTTAAACATCTTTGCGCAGTTATAGTAATGCTTAAATCTAACTTCAATGCCATTTTTAAGAAGATATTTATTCAACTTGTTTTTATTTTTTACAAGAAGCGGAAAATCTAGAAAATTTTGATAATTTTCATCATCTGTTTTAATAAAATTAAAGTTCTTTTTTTTTAATATTGAAAATTTTTTTTTATAAAATCTGTGTTTATTTTTTCTAGAAAAAAATAATTCTTTTCTTTTTTTTTTATCTTTTAGTTGCAAATAAGTGGCTCTTAAAGATATTTCACTAATCTTTGAAAAATAGTATTTAGGAAATTTTTGATCTATTTTTTTAAGAGATGGGTAGAACATTTCTAAAAGAAATTTAATCTTTAATTCATGAACTACTTTTACCAAGTATCTGATAATATATTTATAAAATATATTAACTGACATTATTTTTAGTATAAAAAAAATAAGAATTTGTCTTATTAAAGCTGTATGTGAAAAAGTTTTTAGGTTTTTTTCTTCATTTTCATAAAATATTTTAAAATCTTTGTTGTTTGTTGCTGCGGCACCACCATAAAATGAAGAAATATTTTTCATAATATTAAAGCTATAAATAGAAAAATCACCCAGTGAACCTGCGTAATATTTTTTATTATTAATTGTAGTAAAATTATCAAAATAAATTGCGTTATCCTCTATCACTGGAATTTTATATTTCTTAGCTAAATTTCTAATTTTTTTGGTATCGTTATAGTTATTAAATATATTTGTTATAACTACTGCTAAAGTATTTTTTGAAATATTTTCTTTGATGTGGGATATATCAATAGAACTGGTTTTTTGGTTTAAATCGCAAAATTTAATTTTTAGATTTAAATTTTGAATTATATTAATCATTTCAGGTAAATTATAAGCACAGATAATTACTTCCTTTTTTTTTGTTTTTTGTATAAGAAATTTAAGGATAAAATAAAAAGCAACTCTACACTGACTAAATAAAAGAACATTTTTTTTTTTTGATTGTTTCTTTAAACAATCTTTAATGAATTTTTTACATTCTGTTATAGTTCCAAATTTACAGATACTTTTAAAAAAAAATTTAAAATTTAAGTAAATCCATATTCTAAACATTATATTTCTTTTCCAACTCTTCTTGAATTAGCCATAATTAGTCCTAATGGGTATTTATTAGTTTTAAAATTTAAAACTGATCCATCAACAACATATATTTTTTTATTCTTATTTAATTGACATTTTTCGTTTACGGATAGTTTTTGTGACTTCCCCATTAATATAGTTCCAAAATAATGAAAATCAGCACCGTAACCTGGAAAATAATTTATATATAAAGGTAAAATTTTTTTAGATTTGACTAAAAAATTATATATCAGCTTTCCTAGTTTTTTAAAAAACTTATCATCATTTTTTTTTTTAGAATAAACTGTAAAAATATTTTTTTTTTTCTTAATGTATAAATTTCCATATTTTGGATTTAGGAAAATATTCGAAAAAATTAAATGTTCTCTGACTATATTTAAAAATAATTTAAACGGGGTTAATATTATTTTAAATTTTATAATTGCATCAATAATAATCTTATTTCCAGGTCTAAAATCTGCAGTAAAAAGTGATGGTAATTTTTTTAATTTTAAGTGGAAATGCGAAGGTTGAAAATTCATGTTATTTTTCCATTTTTTTTTTGAAAAATAAACCGAAAATAACCTTGGATGATGATTGATCTTAACTTCTTCAGCTACTTTTAGATAATCCATTATTAGTTTTGTGGTTATTAATGTTCCACATGCCAGGACAAGTTTTTTTGTTGTAAATATTTTTTTTTCTGTTCCGTTAGAACATCTCAACATTATTCCATTTTTGTGATTTTCAATTTTTTCAACGAAATAGTTG
>Ga0209631_10005101_pt1 | contig 14096 bp, 16 predicted proteins | sample COG_08_FD_184752 | JGI IMG/M metagenome (GOLD analysis project Ga0209631, IMG submission 184752) | Pelagic Microbial community sample from North Sea - COGITO 998_met_08 (SPAdes) (version 2) | ecosystem: Environmental > Aquatic > Marine > Neritic zone/Coastal water | place: Helgoland, sampling... | reverse complement strand
AAATGATTGGAGCAGGTCTTGCTGCAATCGCACTAGCTGGAGCAGGTGTAGGTATTGGAATTATTTTCGGTAACTACTTATCTGGAGCAATGAGAAATCCATCTGCAGCTCAAAAACAATTCCCAAACTTACTTTTGGGATTTGCTTTAGCAGAAGCAACGGGACTATTCGGCTTAGTAGTAGCTTTAATTATTTTATTTGCATTTTAATAAAATAAAATAATGAAGAGTTTCTTAGGTTCAATAGTAGCTATTTTAGCTATACAAACTAATTTGTTTGCAGCTGAGGCTGGCATGCCTCAGCTGGATCCAAAGTATTGGGCTTCGCAAGCTTTTTGGTTAATTTTAGTTTTTATAATTTTACATATTTCAATATCAAAGTTTTATCTTCCAAAAATTAAAAATAATTTAGATGATCGTGAAAATAAGATTAAAGACGACATTGATGATGCTAATAAATTTAAAGAACTATCTGAATCTAAACTCAAAGAATATGAAAAAACTTTAGAGAACGCTAAAAAGGAAGTTATCAAAATCCAGATAGAATCTAAAAATTTATTGGATAAAAACATTCAAACAAAAAAAGAGTCTATGGAAAAAGAAATTGACGATGAAATATCAAGAGCTCAAAAAGAGATTATTGATCTTAAAAATAATTCCCTTAACGATATACGAAATATTTCAGAAAACATTGCCTCAAGTATCATTGAAAGCATTTCAGGAGAAAAGCTTAATGAAAGTAGTATTAAAGCAACGGTCGAAGATATTTCAAAAAAAAATATAGATAAATATTTATGACAATAGATGCAACTTTTTGGGTAATGATATCCTTTTTTCTTTTTATAGGATTATTAATTTACTTTCAAATTCCTCAAAAAATTAAAACAATATTAGATGAAAATATAAATAATATTAAGATACAAATTGATGAAGCTGATAAACTTAAAGAAGATGCTAAAAATATTTTAATTGAGCAAGAAAAAAAAATTAGTAGCTCGAAAGCAGAAGTAAAACTAATGATTGATAAGGCTAACGAAATGGCTGAGAAAAATGTAATTAAAACAAACCAAGACTTTCATAATCTAATGGAGACCAGAAAAAGAAATGCTGAAGAAAGAATTAAACAACTTAAAAATCAAGCATTAAAAGATATTAAAAACTCATCTGTTAGGATTGCTATAGAATCTGTGGAAAAACTACTTAAAAACTCTCTAGACAAAAGCAAACTAGATAAAATTTATACCTCTAGCATTGAAGAAACAAAATTGGCACTTAAGAAAAAATCTAGTTAGAATAGGCCATAAACACTAATGGCGAAAAAAATAATTGTAATAGGTTCTGGTTTTGGAGGTTTGGCAGCTTCTCTTAGATTAAAAGCAAAAGGTTATAAAGTTACGTTAGTTGAAAAACATCCTGATCTTGGAGGCCGTGCAAGAGTTTTTAAAAAAGGTGAATTTATTTATGACGGTGGACCCACTGTTATAACTGCTCCATATTTATTTGAGGAATTATTTTCACTTTTTAATAAAAAAATTTCTGATTATGTAAAAATAGTTCCTTTAGATCTTTGGTATCGTTTCGTATTCAATGATGGAAGCACCTTTAATTATAATGGAAACGAACAATCAATGGAAGAACAAGTAAAAAAATTTAATTCTAATGATTATGATGGTTATAAAAAACTAGTAAAATTTACTGAAAAAATTTTTAATAAAGGCTTTACAGATTTATCGGACAAACCCTTTAGTAATTTACTTTTTATGTTGAAACAGGTTCCGTCTTTATTGAAACTTAAAAGTTACAAGTCTGTATATAGTTTAGTTTCAAATTATGTGTCTAATGAAAAATTGCGAAGAGTTTTTAGTATGCATCCCCTTTTAGTTGGTGGAAATCCTTTTAGCACTACTTCTATTTATACTTTAATTCTATTTTTGGAAAAAAAATGGGGCATTCATTATTCTATGGGTGGAACTGGCAATGTTGTTAAGGCATTGGAAAAACTAATGATAGAAGAAAATATTAAAATTTTTAAAAATGCTGAGGTTACCGAAATACTTACAGAAAATAAAAAAGTTAAAGGTGTTAAAATAAATAATACAAAGATGTTAAATTGTGATTATATTATTTGTAATTCAGATCCACCAAACGTGTATAATAGCTTAATTAAGTCTAAAGAGGACTATAATTTTTTATTCAAACAAAAGATGAAGAGAATGGACTATTCAATGGGATTATTTGTATATTACTTTGGTTCTAAAAAAAAATATGATGATGTGGCTCATCACACAATTTATTTTGGAAAATCCTATAAAAAACATTTAGACAAAATATTTGAAAAAAAAACTTTATCAGAAGACATAAGCTATTATTTACACAGACCATCAGCTACGGATCCTAATATGGCACCAAAAAATCAAGACGCTTTTTATGTTTTAGTGCCTGTACCTAATAATTTATCAAAGATAAATTGGATTAAAGAAGGTGACAATTTTAAAAGATTAATTTTAGAAAAAATGGATAAAACTGTTCTACCTGGAATTAAGGAAAATGTTGTAAGTGATTTTTATTTAACACCAGATTATTTTGAGTTGGACTTAGCAACTCTTCATGGTTCCGGTTTTTCTATTCAGCCTAAATTTTCACAATCAGCATATTTTAGATTTCATAACCAATCAGAAATATATAAAAATTTATATTTTGTGGGAGCAGGAACTCATCCAGGTGCAGGTATGCCAGGGGTATTATCGTCTGCAAAGGTTTTAGATAAATTATTTTAATGAATGATAATTTAATAAAAAAACATGCTAAGTCGTTTTATTGGGCAAGTTTTTTTCTTTCTAGAGAAGTTTTTTTTAAGTGTTCAGTATTATATAATTTTTGTAGGGTTCTTGATGATATTGTAGATAGTGCTGAGGATTTAAGTGTAAAAAAGGTAAAATTTTTAAAATTTAAAAATGAATTTTTAAAAAAAAATTTTGACAATCAAGTCATTAAGGAAATGTGGGATATTGTTAATTCTGAAAATATATCTAAAATAATTGTACAAGACTTATTTGATGGAGTTGAGACTGACTTAAAAGAGAAAGTTAAAATAAATTCAAAAAAAGACCTAATAATATATTCGTATAGAGTAGCAGGGACAGTGGGTTTAATGATGTCAAAAATTTTAAAAGTAAACAATAAAGAATCTTTAAAAGGTGCTATTAGTTTAGGTATAGCAATGCAATTTACAAATATAGCTCGAGATATTATTGAAGATAAAGAACTTAACCGAGAATATATAAATCATGATTTTTTATCATTAAAAAATATTATTTATGATGCTGAAATTTTGTACGATAGTTCATTTTTAGCAATAAAAGATATACCTATAAGATCTAGGTTTTCTGTAATTGTTGCCAGACGAATTTATAGGAAAATTGGATATTATATTCTTAAAAAGAAAAATATTGAAAAATATAATAAAGCTGGAAAAATTTTTGTTCCAGTAGAAGCAAAAATAATTGAGACATTTTTTTCTATGTTAGACTTTTGTAAATTGTTCTTTATTAGAAATAATAATTACACTAACAATAACCATGAATTATTAATTCAAGAAATAAATTTAAATGAAAGAATTTGATTATATAATTATTGGTGGTGGCTGCGCTGGACTATCGTTAGCTTATGAACTTGAAATAAATAATAAGCTCAACAGTAAAACTTTAGCTATAATTGAAAAAAGAAAAGAGTATAGAAGAGATAAAACTTGGTCATTTTGGAATGTTTTTAAACATAATTTTGAAGACTGTGTGATTAAAAGTTGGGATAATTTTACAATCAATATTTCAGAAAGCTCCCATGAATTAGTTAATTCAAACTTTCCCTATCAAAGTATTGATAGCGGAAAATTTTACGCGAAGATTAATAAAAAACTTAGTGCAAACCCAAATATTAATTTTTTTAAAGATTTGAATGATATAAATTCAGATAATTCTATTATTTTTAATAGTGTATTTGATGGTGAGCTAAATAAATCAAGTTTATGGCAACATTTTCAAGGAATTGAAATTGAAACTTCAAAAAATGTTTTTGACGATCGTATATTAAATCTTATGGATTTTAATTGTGATCAAAGAAATGATGTTCATTTTTTTTATACTCTTCCTTTTAAAAAAAATAGAGCTTTAATTGAAACAACATGGATTTCAAATTTAGAAGATCAAAGTTTAATGGATTATGATCTACAGTTAGAAAATTATATAAAAAATAATTTAGGAATTAAAAACTATAAAATTAATTTTACTGAAAAAGGCGCAATTCCTTTATTTTATCCAAGCACACAAAAAAAGAAAAAAGTCATTAATATTGGATCTGCGGGTGGAATGACAAGACTAAGTACAGGTTATACTTTTCTTAATATACAAGAGCATAGTAAGTTCATAAGGGAAAACATTGAAATTATAGAAGATAAAAATGAATTTAATCTGGGAAAAAAATATAAGTTTTTAGATAGGATTTTTTTAAAAGTACTTAAAAATTACCCTGAAAAGATGCCAAAAATTTTTTTTAAAATGTTCCAAAGCTCATCTAGCACCATTATAAAATTTTTATCTAATAAAAGTAATTTCTTTGAAGATATGTCAATAATATTCAAGATGCCTAAATTAATTTTTTTAAAATCATTATTTTAAGATGTTAAGTGCTAATTTAAATAAATATCATACACAAATTTTTTTTTTTTTAAGTTTAATATTTTATTTTTTAAACTTTAATTTAAACGATAAGTATATTTCAATAATATGTTTTTTTTTAATCTCCACAATAGGTGTGTCTCATGGTGCTTTAGATAATTTGAAAGGCATTAGATTACTAAAAAAATTTAAGATTAAAAATAACTTTCCCTTTTATTTGAGTTACATTGCCATTGCTTTTGTCGTTGTTCTGCTTTGGTTAATATTACCAATGATTACTTTACTACTTTTTCTTATAGTAGCTTCTTTTCATTTTGGTAAAGAAGACAATGTTTTTGTTCAAAGAAAAAATATAAAATTTTTAGAATTTTTACTTTTTTTAAAAGGTTCTTTGGTTATTTCTGCACCTTTGTATTTTCACGCAGATCAAACGATTGAAATTTTTGAAATTTTAGACGTAAATATAAGTTACATAAATTCTAACCTTTTATTAGGTGTGATAATATTGAGCTTAGCTAGTAATTATTTTATCAATAAAGATTTTTTACTATCTTTTCTGGACTCAATCTCAATTGTACTTTTAAATTATACGTTTAGCCCATTAATTGCATTTACAATTTATTTTTGCTTCCTGCACTCAGTTAGGCATTCATTTTCACTAATTTTTGAAATAAATATTAAAAACTTTAAAAAAGGTTCAATAAAATTTTTAAAACTAGCTCTACCTCTGACGATTATTACATGTGTTGTTTTTTTACTAAGTGTCTATTTTCTAAATCATTTTTATTTATTAGATTCTGCTATTTTGAAGGTTGTTTTTATTGGTTTGGCCTCACTCACATTTCCGCATATATTACTGGAATATCTTTTGGAAAAAAATGACAAAAAATCTTAAAATTTATTTAGCTTCTCCTAGAGGTTTTTGTGCTGGTGTTAAACGAGCAATAGAAATTGTCGAAAAATCTCTAAAAAAATATGGCAAACCTGTTTATGTTCGCCATGAAATTGTTCATAACAAACAGGTAGTGGAAGGCTTGAAGCAAAAAGGAGCTATCTTTGTTGAAGAACTCTCTGACATCAAAGACAATACGAGACCTGTAATTTTTTCTGCACATGGTGTTCCTAAAAGTGTTCCTCAAGAGGCTAAAAGAAAAAATTTATCTTTTGTAGATGCGACATGTCCTTTAGTTTCTAAAGTTCATAGGGAGTCTGAACAACTTTATAAAAATGGTTATAATATAATTTTAATTGGTCATGAAAATCATCCAGAAGTTGTTGGTACAATGGGACAGTTGCCAATAAATTCTATAAAACTTATTGAAACCGTTGCAGATGTACGGTCATTAAATGAATTGAGTTTTTCAAAACCAGTTGCTTATATTACACAAACAACTTTATCAGTAGATGACACGGCTGAGATTATAGAAAAACTTAAAGAGAAATTTCCAGATATTAAACAACCAATTAAAGAGGATATTTGTTACGCAACTACAAATAGACAAAAGGCTGTTAAAGAAATCGCACCCAAGTGCGATATGTTTTTTGTGATTGGAAGTAGAAATTCCTCTAACTCTGTTAGGCTTGTTGAGGTTGCAAAAAAAGCGGGTTGTGAAAAATCTATGTTAATGCATACAGAGCAAAAAATTCCAATAAATGAATTAAATGGCATAAATACAATTGGAATATCTTCAGGTGCATCAGCTCCAGATCAGCTCGTGCAAAGTTTGCTAGAAGAAATTAAAAAAAATCGAGAAGTCTCGATAGAAGAGGTAATAGTGGCTGAAGAGAAAGTTATTTTTAAATTACCAAAAGAGCTAAATTAATGGCTGTATATACAAAACTAAACCAAAAAACTGTAGAAGAGATTTTGTCTAATTATAATTTAGGAAGACTGGATGCATTTGAAGGTATTGAAGAAGGAATTGAAAATACAAACTATTTTTTGTCTGTAAATAATAAAAAATTCATTCTAACAATTTATGAAAAAAGAGTTAAATCTAACGATCTTCCTTTTTTCTCAAATTTGATGACGTTATTGAATAAAGCTAACTTTAAGTGCCCGATTCCAATTGTAAATAATAAAAACAATTCAATAACAGAATTCAAAGGAAAAAAATTAATGATAGTTTCTTTTTTAGAAGGAAAAGCTAAACAAAATTTATCTCCTGAAAATTGTAAATCTGTAGGTTTAGAAATAGCTAAAATGCATCAGTTAACTAAAAATTTTAAACTATCAAGAAAAAATGATCTTTCTATTAAATCTTGGAGGTCACTATTTGACTCTGTTAGAGATCAATGTTCAAAGATACATAAAGATTTACCGATACTAATAGAGGAGAATCTCACTAGCGTAGAACAGAATTGGCCTAAAGACTTACCTAAAGGTATTATACATGCAGATTTATTTCACGATAATATTTTTTTCTTAAAAGAAAATTTTAGTGGAATTATTGATTTTTATTTCTCATGTGATGATTTTTTTGCTTTTGAAATTGCTATCTGCTTTAATGCGCTTTGCTTCGATGGCTCTAAAGAAAATTTGAGTTTTAATGTAACTAAGGCTAAAAATTTTATTGATGGCTACTCTTCTATAAGAAAACTATCGGAGTTAGAAAAGAAAAGCATTAAAGTTTTATCTCAAGGTGCGGCACTTAGATTTTTGCTTACTCGTGTTTTTGACGCGTTAAATACTGTTGAGGGTGCTATTGTAAAAGTAAAAGATCCAATAGAATATTTAAAAAGACTAGAATTTCACAAAAATTCTAAAAATTTTGAGGATTACTTTTTTTAATGGAATTTAAAATTTATACTGATGGTGCTTGTTCTGGGAATCCTGGTCCTGGTGGTTGGGGTGCTGTTATTTTTGATAAAGAAAATAATCAAAAAAATATCTCAGGAAAAGAAAAAAATACTACCAATAATCGAATGGAGCTTTTTGCAGCTATTATGGGTCTCAAAAAAATAAGAAATAATTCAGATGTTTTAATTTATACAGACTCAACTTATGTAAAAAATGGTATCACGGAATGGATAACTAACTGGAAAAAAAATGGTTGGAAAAATGCTAATAAAAAACCTGTAAAAAATAAAGACCTTTGGATAAAATTAGATAATTTGTGTGAAAAAAACAACGTATCTTGGAAATGGGTCAAGGGTCATTCTGTAAACAAATATAATAATCTTGCTGATAAACTTGCTACAGAAGCAATTAATAACTAAATACTTTTTATAAAATTTTCTGCAGCAGAAATCTCACAGTGAGCTGTGTCTTCTTCTGCTTTAATTGATTTAATAACGTTATTTTCAATTAACATCGTATATCTTGAAGATCTGATGCCAAGTCCTTTTTCAGTTCTATCGATTTCCGCTCCTATTGCTTTTGTAAATTCACAATATGGATCTGCGGCCATAAAAATTTTATCATTTACATTTTGATTTTCTCCCCAAGCCTTCATTACATTTGGGTCATTTACTGAAATACAAATTATCTTTGTAATTCCTTTTTTTTTTGCATCTTCATATCCTTTTACGTATCCTGGTAAATGTTTTGCAGAACAAACCTTTGTAAAAGCGCCAGGAACTCCAATAAGTATAGCTTTATGGTTTTCTAACAATTTTGTACTTTTTATTTTATCTGGTGCTCCATTTTCATTAATATGAAAAATATCTGTTGTAGGTATTTTATCGCCTTGTTTAATTTTCATTGTATTTTGTTTAGAATATATTTTTTAATTTCAGAAATATTATTATCCAATATATCGTATTTTTCTGGTTTATCTACAAATTTTTCTAATTGTTTAGGTGGTTGCACATTTTTTTTTGTAGCCTCTTTAACAGTTTCAAGAAATTTATAAGGATGTGCAGTGCCTAAAGCTACAACATTTAATAATTTATCCGTCTTGTTGATTGCTCCAAATGCAGTTGCTGTGTGTGGGTCAATAAAAAAATTATATTTTTTGTATATTTCACTAATTATATCTAGTGTTTCTTTATCGCTAATTTTTACAGCTAAAAAATCTTTTTTAATTTCTTTTATCTCTTTTTCATTTAATTGAAAAAAACCTTTTTCTTTTAAATTTTTCATCATTGTGTGTACTTTATTGTCATCTTCTCCAACTATATAAAACAATAATCGTTCGAAATTACTTGAAACCTGAATATCCATACTTGGTGAAATAGAAGGTTTTACTTTGTCAGGTTTATATTCTCCTTTATTAATAGCCTTTTGAAGAATATCGTTTTCATTTGTGGCTACTATTAATTTGTTAATGGGTAGACCCATTCTTTTTGCAATATAACCGGCAAAGATATCTCCAAAATTTCCAGTTGGTACAGAAAAACTAATTGTTTCTTTATTAAGTTTAAAGTAAGCATGAAAATAATAAACAATTTGACAAATTATTCTTGCCCAATTGATTGAATTCACACCTGACATGTTGATCTTTTCTCTAAATTCATTTTCATTAAAAAGTTCTTTTACAATTCGTTGGCAGTCGTCAAAGGACCCTTTGATGGCTAAATTATAGATGTTATCAGAGCCAATAGTTGTCATTATTTTTCTTTGAATGTTCGAAATTCTATTATGTGGATGAAGAACAAATAAATTAATGTTTTCTCTTTCATTAAGTGCAGCAATTGCAGCTGAGCCAGTGTCACCAGAAGTTGCTACTAAAACATTTACTGGGTTTTTTTCTGCAACTTTTAAATTTTCATACATATTTCCAATCACCTGCATTGCAATATCTTTAAAAGCTAACGTAGGCCCATGATAAAGCTCGAGGAGATTGATGTTTTCAATTTTTTTAATACTTACAACATCTTTTTCTTCAAACTCCTCATAGGCTTGATCTATTAAAGACTCTAATTCTTTTTTTTCAATATCATAGGAACAAAAATTAAATAAAATTTCTGTTGCAAGACTTTTGTAAGATAACTGGCTTAACTTTTCTAACTCAGTTTTGTCATATTTTTTTATTTCTGATGGTAAAAATAAACCACCATCTGGGGCTAAGCCTCTTAAAAATATATCTTTAAAACTTAATTTTAATGATTTATCTCTAGTGCTAAAATAATTCATTTTTTTTTCTAAAATACAAATAATAAAGTAAAATTGATATCGCTATAGAATACCAAGTTATAGCATATTTGAGGTGATTATTTGACACGTTCACTGTTATTTTCTTGGGTAGCGGGGTTTTTATATTTTCATTTTCTAAAAATATAATAAAATTAGGGAATTTTTTTGCTGTAAACTTCTCCATATCTTTTAAATTGACTGAAAACCAAATATTATTATTGATATCATTGTTAGGCTTAAAGATATTAGCTTTGTAAATTTTTCTTAAAAGCCCTGTAACTTTTGTGTTTTCTTTTTCATGATTAATTTTAGAAAGCTCTTTAAGTTCCTTAGGTATCCATCCCCTGTTTACTAAAACAATTTCTTCTTTGATTGTACTAAAAGGAGTAATAACGTCATAACCTGGTTTTCCTTTTTCATTAAGACTGTAAAGATAAATTTGATTTTTAAAGTCATAAAGACCTTCAGTAATAACGCGTTGATAATTTTTATTCATTGAGCTTGAATAAGTTATTGGTGTAGAATTTAGCCCAAAAGTGATTTCACTGATCAATTCCATTTTCCATTGAAGTCGATAAAGTTGCCAAGTTCCAAGGGCGCAAAATATTGTAATAAATAAAACTACAAATAACTGAAATAGAAATGACTTTTTCAATTTGAGATTAGCTTCCCCAGATATAGATAGCTGCAAAAAGGAATAACCATACAACATCTACAAAGTGCCAATACCAAGCTGCTGCTTCAAAACCAAAATGATGTTCAGAATTTGAATGACCTTTCATTGATCTAAACAGACATACAGCTAAAAAAATTGTACCAATAATGACATGAAAGCCGTGAAACCCTGTTGCCATATAAAAAGTAGCTCCGTAAATATTTCCATCTATTGTAAAAGTCGCGTGGTGATACTCGTAAGCTTGAAAACACGAAAATATAAATCCTAAAAAAACAGTTGCTATTAAACCATTTACTAATCCTTTTCTATCATTCTCTAACATAGCGTGGTGGGCCCAAGTTACGGTTGTTCCAGATAACAGAAGTATAAGAGTGTTGATTAAAGGGATGTCCCAAGGATCGAATGTAACAACATCTGGTGGTGGCCAAGTTCCCCCTATAGCCTCAGAAGGAAATAAACTTGCATTAAAGTAAGCCCAAAACCATGCAACAAAAAACATTACTTCTGATGCAATGAAAAGGGTCATACCATACCTGTGTCCAATTTGTACTACTGGTGTGTGATGTCCTTGATGTTCGGCCTCTTCGATTACGTCTCTCCACCACATGAATGCACCGTAAATAACTAATGCAAACCCAATCAATAAAAGCCAAAGTGCTTTTGAATGAAAATAATAAACTGCGCCAAAAGCTAAGACAAGAGTGGCAAATGAAACATATATAGGCCATGGGCTTGGGTCGACTAAATGAAAATCATGTTTTTTTTTATCTACTGACATATTTAGCTTTTTTTCTGTTCATAAAATTCTGATGCAAAAAAAGTAAATGATAATGTTACATCGGAAATGTTCTTAGTTTTATTATCATCAACAACTTTTGGATCCAAGAAAAATGTTAAAACAAATTCTTGCTTTTCATTAGGTTTTAAAGTTTGTTTTTCAAAGCAAAAACAGCCAATCTTATTCAAATATTTACCAAACGGAGAGGGAGATACATTAAAAGACGCCGACCCAGATGAGGCTTGGTTGCTCGGATTTTCTACATTAAACTTTATCGTATGCACTTCTCCTGGTTTTAAATCTAACGTGTTTTGTTCAGGATAAAACTTCCAGTCAGATGTGCTGTGTACGTTAGTATCAAACCTCATTTTGTAGTCTTGATTTACTATTATTTTTGGTAGCTCTTTTTTAGAAGCATTTTGTGTTGTTCCTCCGAAACCAGTAACTCTACAAAATAAATCATACAAAGGGACAGCTGCAAATGATAATGCTAACATCAAAAAAAATATTGAAACTAAAGCTATTGGAGTTAAATTTTTTTTATTTACCGTCATTAAATTTCTCTATTGTAAATGCCAATATTGTAAAAAGTTAGCGCAAATAAAAAAATCATAAATAGGACTAATGCTATTGCTGTAATTATATTTTTTTTTTTTTTATTCATTAGAAAAGATCCTTAATATTATCGATTAATAAAACTAAATAAATAAAAAATAAATAAAAAATTGAAAAAATAAAAACTTTTCTTGCGATTTTGTTGGATGTCTTTGTTGCTTTTGCTTTAAATAACTCGATGCATAAATAATTGTAGTATAAGGTCATAATTAATGTTGTTGTCAAATACAGCAGCCCAGCAAAATTAAAAAAATAAGGAGCTATCACAATTGGCAACATGGTAAATGAATAAATTAATATATTCATTTTTGTTGTTTTCATCCCAGATACTAGCGGCAACATTGGTATTTTTGCTTTCTTGTAATCACCTGATTTATATAAACTTAAAGCCCAAAAGTGCGATGGCGTCCAAAAAAAAATAATTAAAAAAAGTATTATTGGCTCAATTGTTATAGTGCCTGTAGCTATAGTCCAGCCAATGACAGGTGGCAAAGCTCCAGCTGCACCACCTATTACAATATTTTGTGGAGTTTTTCGCTTGAGCCAAATTGTATAAATGAAAAAATAAAAACCAATTGTAGAAAATAGTATGATTGCTGAAATTAAATTAGCAGAATAATAAAGCAATGTAATTGATATGGCTGATAAGATAATGCCGAAATATAATGCCTGTTCCCTTTTGATCTTGCCTGTTGGTATTGGCCTAAGACAAGTTCTGCTCATTATTGCGTCTAGATCTGACTCGTACCACATATTTAATGCTCCAGCTGCACCAGAACCAATTGCGACTGCTAAAAGTGATAGTAAAGAGGTTTTTAAATCAACAGTGTTTGGAGCTATTAACAATCCAACCATACAAGTAAATAAAACAAGAGACATTACTCTTGGTTTCATTAAATTAAAAAAGGACTTTAGTTCAAAAACTAAACCAAATTTAGTATTGACTGTTTTTGAAAGAATTTGACTCAATTTATTTTACTTTAGGAAGCTCTTCAAAAGTATGGAATGGCGGTGGCGAGGACACAGTCCATTCTAAAGTTGTTGCTCCCTCTCCCCATGGATTTTGCTCAGCTTTTTTCTTTTTTGCAAAAGCATACATTAGATTTATTAAAAATACTGCTAAACCGACAACAGAAATATAAGAGCCTATAGATGAAATATAATTCCATCCTGCAAATGCGTCCGGATAATCAGCATATCTTCTTGGCATTCCTGCTAGTCCTAAAAAATGTTGAGGAAAAAATATTAAATTTACTCCGATAAACGTTAGCCAAAAATGAAGTTTTCCTAAAAATTCTGAATATTCATACCCGCTCATTTTACTAAACCAATAGTAAAAACCTGCAAAAATTGCGAACACAGCTCCTAATGAGAGTACATAATGAAAGTGCGCTACAACATAGTAAGTGTCATGAAGAGCAGTATCTACTCCAGCATTCGCTAAAACTACTCCTGTAACTCCTCCAAGTGTAAATAAAAATATAAAACCAATAGCCCATAACATTGGTGTTTTAAAACTTATAGAACCACCCCACATTGTTGCTATCCATGAAAAAATCTTAATGCCGGTTGGGACTGCAATAATCATAGTTGCGGCTAAGAAATATGCTTTAGTGTCTGTGTCTAAGCCAACCGTATACATATGGTGAGCCCAAACGACAAAGCCTACTATACCAATTGCAACCATCGCATAAGCCATTCCTAAATAACCAAACACTGGTTTTTTAGAAAAGGTTGAAACGATATGGCTTATCATTCCAAAACCTGGAAGAATTAAAATATAAACTTCTGGATGACCGAAAAACCAAAACAAGTGTTGAAATAAAACAGGATCTCCCCCTGTTTGAGCTTCAAAAAATGCTGTTCCAAAGTTTCTATCTGTCAAAAGCATTGTAATTGCTCCTGCTAAAACTGGTAGAGATAATAAAAGTAAAAACGCAGTAACTAAAATAGACCACGAAAATAAAGGCATCTTATGCAATGTCATTCCTGGCGTTCTCATATTTAAAATTGTTGTTATAAAATTTATAGCTCCTAAAATTGATGAGGCTCCGGCAACGTGTAAACTTAATATTGCTAAATCCATAGCTGGTCCTGGTTGACCAGTTTTAGAAGATAATGGTGGATAGATTGTCCAACCTCCTCCAACACCTTTAGCTCCTGGAGGGCCATCGACAAAAATTGACGCAATTAGTAAAATTAAAGCTGCAGGTAGTAACCAGAAGGAAATATTGTTCATTCTTGGAAAAGCCATATCGGGTGCTCCAATCATAATTGG
>Ga0209631_10005092_pt1 | contig 14121 bp, 15 predicted proteins | sample COG_08_FD_184752 | JGI IMG/M metagenome (GOLD analysis project Ga0209631, IMG submission 184752) | Pelagic Microbial community sample from North Sea - COGITO 998_met_08 (SPAdes) (version 2) | ecosystem: Environmental > Aquatic > Marine > Neritic zone/Coastal water | place: Helgoland, sampling... | reverse complement strand
ATATTAGCGATGTTACTACCAATTACGTTTCCCATTGCCAGCTCTGGGGCCGCATCCAATGCGGCGAGGATGGCTACGGCGAGCTCTGGTGCAGACGTTCCAAACGCAATAACAGTAGCTCCAATTACAAATGGACTGATTTTTAAAAATCCGGCAAGATGCGTGCTACCCGTTACCAGAAAGTCCCCACCATAAAAGAGTAGAGCCAGTCCTACTAAAATGTTCACTAAATCCAGCAAAGTTGATTAACCCCTTAAGAAAGAAAACACAAACAGTAGGGCATCATAAGATCCTCGTTATGTTGGGAAAAGAATGCAGTTGGTTATTTGATGATTGTTTTAGGATAACCCGCGCGCGCTAGTTTTTCCTGAGCGAGTTTTGCTTTTTCCTTGTTTGGAAAAACACCAAGCTGAACAAGATAAGTTTTGGTTTTGCCTTTAGACACGACATGAGTCAATGGTGAAAACCCTTTTTCCTGTAATTTTTTCATTGAGATGTCGGCGTTTTCCTTTGAAGAAAAAGCCCCGGTTTGTACAAAAAATCGAGTGTTGGTTGGAGATACGGTTTTTATTTTCGCTTTAGGTTTGATGGTAGATTTTGTTGCCTTCTTCTGAAAATTGGAAGAAGCTTTTGGCTTTCGAGTGGGTAGTGTCTTTTCCTTCAGTTTTATTTCTGCAGGGGCTACAGTATTTTTGAGTTCGGAGACAGGAATGTTTGAACTTCCGTCTTCGACAATCGGTACCTGTTTTGAAAGTTTGTCTTTAGCAGATTCTATTTTATTACTGACTGGAGCAGGCGCTTCGGGTGTTTTTAGGCCATTAATTTGTAGGTATACCAAGGCTAGTAGACCAAAACCGAACATGGATATTAAAAAAAATCGGGAGTTTTTTGAACGGATTTTTTTTTCCGCTTCCATCTCCGCTTCTATTTCAGCATTTTCAATTAGATCATCGATGTGTTTATTATATTTTTTTGTCTCTTCTTGGAGGTGTTCGATTTCCGTAACAGGTGATTGTTCTTTCGTGTCCATCATGTTGGGATTGCCCCTGATAGTTTTGGTTGAAAATTCGTTGTTTTAAATAAAGCGGTGTTAGGCTATGATCTTGATGGAACTTGCATTAATTCTATCCGTATCACTATAAAATATATCTGATAACCCCTTAAATGTCAATAAGATATGGCTGATACTGATCTGACAGTAGATCTTGGGAAACTGGTTCTCGATAATCCGGTAATCGCGGCTTCGGGTACGTTTGGCTATGGACTTGAGTTTACGGATTTTTTGGACTTGAACGACCTGGGTGGTTTTTCCACGAAGGGACTTTCGATCAACCCAAAAATCGGGAATCCGGTTCCTCGAGTTATTGAAACTTCTTCCGGAATGCTCAATGCCATTGGGTTGGAGAATATTGGTCTACAGGTTTTTTTGTCGGACAAACTACCCCAACTAAAAAATTATAAGACACGGATCATTGTAAATTTTTTCGGGGACACCGTTCAGCAATATGTTGAAATGGCTTCAGCCTTATCCAAAGAAGAGCGGATTGATGCGCTGGAAATGAATGTCTCATGTCCTAATGTTGAGGAAGGCGGATTGCAGTTTAGTTCTGATCCTACTGTATTGCGACAGGTAGTGGAAGCGACTCGCAAGGCAACTGAAAAATTTCTGATCGTTAAGTTGTCTCCGAATGTAACGGATATAACTTTACTGGCGAGGGCTGCTGAAGATGCTGGTGCAGATGCCTTGTCGGTTTGCAATACTTTCGTTGGAATGAAACTCGACCTCGAATCTGGAAAACCCTATCTGGCAAATCGCACCGGGGGGCTTTCGGGTCCGGCGATCAAGCCGCTGGCTCTAAATCTTGTCTATCAGACAGTGCGGGCTGTAAAAATTCCTGTTATCGGAATAGGTGGAATAGCAAGCAGTGAAGATGCTTTAGAATTTTTAATGGTAGGTGCTAAAGCCATACAGATTGGTACTGCAAACTATATTGACCCGACAGTGACAGTGAAAGTTGTGCGAGGAATTCGCGACTGGTGTCGAAAAAATCAGATTACAAAAGTAGCAGATTTGAAAATATTAGAATAGGGAGTCACCTATAGACCCGCGGAACTCTCTTGCCAACATTGCATAGAATTTCATAAGGAATGGTATTGCTTCTCTTCGCTAATTCTTCCACTGTAATTTCTTCCTCACCCTGTTTACCAAAAATAACTACTTCGTCTCCCATTTGAACATCAGGGACTTCGGTGACATCAATGAGTATCATGTCCATGCAAATGGTTCCAACCTGAGGAACCCGTTTGCCTCTAATTAAAACTTCCATATTGTTCGAAAGGTTTCTATGTAATCCGTCTGCGTAGCCTATGGGGAGAGTGGCAATGACGCTGTCTCTTGGAGTGAAATATTTTCTGGAATAGCTAAGAGGCTGACCTTTTTGTACGGATTTTAGGAGTATGATTTTGCTTTTCCACTGCATGACCGGTTGAAAATTTAGCAGGTTTTTTTTTTGACAAATTTTCTCCACGACAGAATTCAAAATAGGCGAGGGTAGAGCCCCATATAGGATAAGTCCCGGTCTTACCATTTTTGATCGGCTCTCAGGAAACCGGAATAAGGCGGAAGTATTTGCCAGATGGGTAAGAGGAGGCATTGTTACTCCTGCCTTTTGTAATTCAGAAAGTGTTTTCTGGAATAACTCAATTTGTTGCGTGGTGATGGATGTGTCTTTATCGTCTGCTGAGGAAAAGTGGGTCGATAAAGCCTCTAACTTTAAGGTCGGCAAGTTGTTAATGGTTTTAATCAGTGGCAACAGATTTTCAGGAAGGACGCCGAGTCGGTTCATTCCCGTATCCACTTTGATGTGTACATTCACAGTTTTCCCCTGCTTTTCTGCTTCTTTTGCAAGTGCTTGAGCTAAATGAGGAGTGCAGAGAATGGTTGCAAAGTTATGGCGAACTAAATCCGCTACTTCATCGGGGAAAATACTTCCCAGGATAAGGATGGGCTCGGTAATATTGTTTTCCCTCAGCTCAATTCCTTCTTCGATGATGCCTGCACCGAGATATTCCACTCCTGTATCAACAGCGGCTTTTGCGCAAGGGATAGCACCGTGTCCGTAAGCATCGGCTTTGATAACAGCCATGATGCCGGTAGCCGGTTCTGTGATAGCTCTCAGGTTTTGAAGGTTATGTTTAAATGCCTTCAGGTTTATTTCAGCAAATGTTGCTCGATGATGAGCCATAGATTGAGGGTGGGGGTGATTATTGTTTTTCGGTGGAAAAATTATTCCTTACGGGTTCTGCCTGTGCTGGATAATCTACCGCTTCTTTTTACAACCGGGCCTGCAGTGCGGACAGCTCTACAGCACATATTATCTTCATCTTTGGCTTTTTTGCGAACCTGGTAAGCTCGGTCACTATAAAAATTATAGGCCATCGCATTGATCCCGGTTTCTTCCTGGCACCAATAGTTCGAGCCGCAACCTTCTGGGAACTTGAAATCGATATGGACGATGTCTCCATTGAAATCGGAGTTCTTACTTTCGTGGTCATAAAGGTTCCTGCATTCCTGGCTTTTGGGTAGCCGCCAGTCTTCGTGCCCTGCGAACTTTTGTTCGTTCAGCCAAGCCGTAAAGTTATTGGCACCTTTCCAGGCACACCATTTTTTACGCATTTGATAGCTGTCTTCTTTTGTCCACATCAGGTTGTAGCGGGTGTCCGATATTGTGCCGTCTTCGTTATCTTTAAATCGTTCTTCGTTTGCCATGATGGATTAATTTAACTTGGAATGTTGTAGTATAATTTACTGGTTTAAAAACAAGATGCCTTATAATAATATCAGGCTTTTATAAGGGCAAAGGTTTTTTATTAATTTTTTTCCGGGTTTGACCTGGTTTGATGGATGGAACATTATGGCGAAAATTGAGATTCAAAGTTTTTTTTACGACATACTTCACTGCAGAAATAAGATAATGGCAGCTTTTGACAAATGGGATGAAAAATATGAAGAGGATGAACGTGGTGCTCTGGTCGCAGGAATGCGCGAATGTAAGGACGCAGAGCTCATAAACATGTTGATGAACATTCAAAAACTCGCAGCCGGGTATGATCAAATTAAAGAGTTGATGGATAAAGCAGAACAAGACGAAGTCGATGCCGCCATGGAAGACGACGACCCTGATGATGAAGAGTTCTAATTGCTGGTATGATGCTGTAATCTATACGTCAATCACGAGAGGAGTTATTGAATGTTAAGTGGGTTTCCTGTTGTGGGGTCGATGATGATTCGGGTGAGGGTCTTGTGACCCCCGATCCATAGGGAATGGTCTTTTGCCGATTCCAGGCTGAAGATGAATTTTGATTCGAGTCCATTGATTCGCGAAAAGTTCTGGAACGTTTTCCCGTCAAACAAACTCAATCCATTGTTGGTGCCAATCCATAATTTGCCAGCATGGTCTTCTTCAAGAGCGAGAATGAAATTTCCGGGCAACCCTTCTTGAGTGGTAAAGTTTCTTAACGTAAAACTTTTCGTATCGAGTAGGCTCAGTCCTCCCCCCCAAGTTCCAATCCACAACCGGTTTTGTTTGTCGAGGTGCATAGACACGATGTAGTTGGGTTTGTAATCTGCAGTCTGAATATTTGGAATGGCAGGTGAGGCTTGGGTGGCGTGATGTTGTCCCTGAAACAACGGCATAATGGCTTTATTGTTCTGCTTTACCTTTTCATAAGATGCACCGAGTCCATTTGTATGGTTGAAAGATTTCCACTCTCCCTTATAGTAAGTGGAAACACCCGATTCGGTACCAAACCAGACCCGGCCTGATTTTTCTATGTCCAAAGCATAGACCCAGTCGTCGATCAAGCCTCCGTTGGAATTTTCTACCGTAAGAGTTTTCCAGGAACTTTTTTGATTGGAGTCCCATTTTGAAAAGTTTACTCCACTCCAGGTTGCGAGCCAGATATTTTCTTTTTCGAATTGGATGTCGTAAATGAAAGCGTCGTTTAATCCATCAGGGGTATTTTGGTTTTCCCAATTGGATCCATTGAAGTGACTCAGTCCACCGCCATAGGTACCTACCCAGGGCAGATTTTTTTTGTCGATGGCGATTGAGAAAATGCCATTACTTAGTAGTTTATTGGTGTTGTCATAAACTTCGATTTCTTCTTGGCCCTGAGTGTCATAGCGAAGCAGTCCGTTACTGGTACCGATCCATAGATATTTCCCATTTTCTTTGAGAACTTTTATGTTTCGGGTGTTTATAGTAAAAGTTTCTTTCTTTAAGATATGAGGGTAGGGTTCCCCAGAAGTTTTTTTTGCAACCTGTTTTTCAAAGGCAAAAGAATTTCCATACTGCAGAAATAGAGCGATAAGAATGCAGGCTACCCATCTTACTTGTTGCGATAGGCAGTGGAGTTTTGTTAGCATGGTCGTTTTCTCAGGTCTCGAATAAGATTAAAAACTATACAACATTCATTCTGTGTTTGTCATTCCTTTGGGGATGTTGCGATTGTGACCCACAAAGCAAGGCTTACGAAGCAGATCAGATGGTTCTGGTTCCCGCTGGGGAATTCATTATGGGAACCAATAAGATTGATACAGAGGATACGCATAAAAAAATCGGTGCGGTGAAACCGCTTTATCTGGACCAACATCCCGAACGTAAGATTTTTCTCGATGAATACTATATTGACCAATATGAAGTGACAAATAAGGAATACAATGATTTTTTGGAGGTGAATCAATTCACCGATATACCAGCTCATTGGCAGGACGGAATTTTTCCTGAGGGGCAGAGAGATCATCCTGTAACGCAAGTAACTTGGTGGGAGGCGTGGTCTTATTGTCAGTGGAATGGTAAACAATTACCGACAGAAGAACAATGGGAAAAAGCAGCACGTGGGCCCGATGGCTTGCCTTTTCCTTGGGGGGAGAAATATATTAAAGGAAAAGCCAATGTGGGTATTGAAGGGGATCGGAAAACAGTGCCAATTACAGCGTATCCAGAAGATGCTAGTCCTTACAAAGTAATGGGTATGTCGGGCAATGTTATGGAATGGACTTTGGACTGGTACCTACCTTATACCGGGAACACGCGAAAAGAATATCGTTTTGGAAAAGTGTTTAAAGTTTTAAGGGGGAACGGTTTTCAGAAAGCGGGGCATTATTTTCTGGAGGCCTACCGCTATTCATTTTCTAGGACCGAGGCAAACCCGAATGATTTTTTTGAAAATGTCGGTTTTCGATGCTCCTCCAAGCTCTGATCTCATATTGATATTTGAGTAAATCAGATGGTATTATAAAATCTAATATTAATTTAACTCTATCGGTCATCTAGCGGATGACCATTTTTTTTGCTATCTAATCATTGAAAGGGTGATGTTATGCAATGGTATAAAGTAATTGTTCTCACGGCCTTAGTCTCTATGTTTGGTGTGGCAATACAAAATTTAGAGGCAGCGGGTGTCAAAAAGGGAGATAAGATAACTCTCGAATACACTGGGATGTTGAGTGATGGCACTGTGTTTGACGCTTCTAGCAAGCATGACAAACCTCTGCAGTTTGAAGTTGGCGGTGGGCGTGTGATTTCTGGGTTTGATAAAGCCGTTACGGGTATGGATCTGGGTGAGGAAAAGAAATTTACCATAGCCCCAGCTGATGCCTATGGTGAGGCAAACCCGAAGCTAATTAAAAAGGTATCGAGAAAAGAAATACCACAAGACAGAAAGCCGGAAGTTGGGATGACCCTTGTCATGGGAACCCCTGAAGGGCGACAGGTGCAAGCATTGATTACCGAGGTTACCCCTGAGTATATTATTTTGGACTTGAATCACCCTCTGGCTGGGAAGGCTTTGACCTTTCAGGTCAAGGTTATAAAAATATCCCCTTAATTTTTTTATTTTTGAAAGGATGATCCATGGTAAAGAAAGATTCTGTTGTTAGCTTGTGTTATTGCCTTAAAAATGCGAATGGAGAGGAACTGGATCGAGCTGATAAAGATAAGCCGTTTGCTTATTTGCATGGTAAAGGGCAAATGGTCCCGGGATTGGAAAAAGAACTGGAAGGATTGGCAGTTGGAGATAAAAAGGACGTTACGGTTTCTCCTGCTGAAGGTTACGGTGATTTAAACCCACAGCTAAGGATGGAAGTTGATCGTGCGAACTTCCCGAAAGAAGCTGATATCCAACCTGGAGTGCAATTTGAAGGTCAGGGAGATGGAGGTACTCGAACCGTTTTTACTGTTAAGGCTGTGGTAGGGGATAAAATTCACGTGGATGGCAACCATCCTCTGGCGGGCGAGACTTTGCATTTTTCCATAGAGATTACTGGAGTTCGCGATGCTACTCAGGAAGAATTGACTCATGGCCATGCGCATGGCGAAGGCGGAGCGCATAACCATTAATAATGGCTGTCTCCAAATATTAGTGGGTAATTCTAAAAGGCGTACTATTGCCTTAAAGGTATAGACTTATATTCGGTCCGCCGGTTATGCGAGGATGGTGTTTTCCAGATTTGCGTCTTTGGTAATGGCCTTCGCTAGATTTGCGTCCACGAGATATGCGTCAGACAAATTTGCTTTGGTGAAATTAGTTCCGTGTAAATTTGCTTCGAGTAGAAACGCATTTTTAAAATTTGCGCCTTCGAAATTTGCATAGGTGAGGTCAGAGCCTTCGAGGTTTACTTCTTCCCATTGCACACCCGCGCATTGAGCATCTTTCAAATCTGCGCCTATCAGATTCGAGTTGGTCATGTTGACATCTGTGAGGGTGCAGGAATTGAAGTCGGCATATTTAAGAATAGCGCCTTTCATATCTACTTCAGTCATTTTTGAAAAGCTTAAGTCAGAGCCTCTGGCATTGACACCTCCGAACCGGGATTTCGATATGATGACTTGCTTGAGGAAGGCGTATAGCATTCTTGAAAATGCAAAATTACAATTATTGATTGTAGTGGAATAGAAACTTGAATGGTCCAGGTTGGCACCTTGGAAGTCGCAATCACTTAGCTTTGCCTGGGAAAAATCACAATTGGTAAGGTTTGCATTTTTAAAGTTGCAGTCCATAAGGGTTGCTTCTTCAAAGGTCACGCCTTCGAGATTTGCGCTTGAAAAGTTTACTTTCTTGATTTTTGCATTTTTGAAGGAACTGGAACCTAGAGTAGCCTGAGAAAAGTCTATGTCACTCAGTTCCGCTTCTTCCATAACCGTTTCCATCAATGTGGCAAAGGCAAAGCTGACCCCATTCAAACTCACCCCCTTCAGGTCGAATCCGCTAAAATCGCCACCATCCTGCTTGGGTTCTTTTAGGACTAAAGATATGATTTCGTCTACATTTGACATTTAAATTTATTCTCTCTGATCTAATGGTGGAAGAAGGGCGTTCATGTTTCGCTGAATTCTTTGCGGGTTTGCCAGGTCATGGATACCTATGGCACCCACTCTTATTGCCCGAAATAATTTTTCCTCTGACTCTGTTCTGTGGCTTAACTTCGTGGCCAAAGGAATCAGTAATAGATTGGCCAGTATCAGGCCATAAAAAGTTGTCATCAATGCTGTTGCAACGGCCGGTCCAATGGTGGAAGGGTCATCAATATGCATCAATATTTGGATAAGACCAATGAGCGTGACAGTCATTCCGAATACGGGAGATTGAATAGCCATGGCTCTGAGAAATTTTTGTCCTGCGTTATGGCGGTCCATCAAAGAGTTGAGTTCTCTTTCCATAAGTTCGTAAATTTCTTTAGCATTATACCCGTCGACGATCATGGCGATACCGTTTTTTAAGAACCGATTGTCCAGTTTAGCTTTTTCATTTTGTGTTGCTGTAGCCACTGCTATGAATATCTTAAATTGTGATCTTAATTAGCTTGCAACCTTTTTTGATTTAGCTTTGTACTTTATCAGCAGTGAACGGATAATGTAATTATTCAGCCAGTCTATTTGTAGTAATTCTTTTCGGCCGCTGGGAATATAAACCTTAAGGAAATCATCCTTATTAACCTTTTCGGGTGACAATTGCGGGGTCAGCTCGCCAATACATCGGCCCATACAGTTTAACCCTGCATATGTTTTACAAAATAGTTCGCCCCACGAAGTAAGATAGGTTGTTGTGATACTTTTTATCCTTTCTATTCGTCCGGTTATAAACTTATTTAATTCGTCACTATTCTTACAGTCCTTGATATTTCCCATCGTTATTTCAGGTGGCGGAGGCGTGCCAAAGTCGATTAACATAAATAGTTGATTGACTTTTGCATCGTCTAGCAAATCTTCATTTGACAGAGCAGCTATATTTGTAGAAGCAATAAACTGCCTTATTTGATCCAGTAATACTGCTAGATCGCTATCTTTCATAGCTCCTTCATCAGCTCTTAATATAATTTTCGTGTCTTCATTGTAGAGATTATTGAAAACCGTAAAGGCCATTAAAAATGTTAATGTTTTGGATTTTTTGATGATATCGTCTTCTTTTATTTGGTCTAGAGACTCTCGAGTTTTTCCTCTAATCAAATACCATGTGGCTTTGTCGCGTGAGGTTTTTTGTTCTAGTAAAAATGTTAATTCCGTTTCGGCGGTTTTCCCATCCACCAGTGCGCCGAGATTATCTACTTTATTAGGAGCGGTTCTGTAGAAACTGAACAATTTTCGGCCGAGAAGATGGGTATCTTTTTCTGTTATCAAACTTTCACTTGGGTCGAGTGCTTTGTTCTTTTCAGAAATGTTTTTGTAAGACGCCATCAAGATTTTGTTAATCCTATTTCCAAGATCAACTTTATGCATCATTTGCCAGTTGGAATAATCGTTGAGACGCTCTAACTTTTTTGCATCCCAACCCCATTCTTTCAACATATTTATCAGAGTATTTTTCCTCCAGATTTTGCTCCCTTTTTCCAACTCATCTGGCTCAATCTGGGTGCCCACCTTAAGATAAAAAGCGTGTCTTAAGGCATCCACAGACTCTTCATCTTTAGTTTCTTTAAAAAACTGTTGAACACGTTCGAACATTACCAAGTATGGGTCTATATCTAGATATGGAACATCGTTAAAATATTTGTCTTTTACCTGATGGCACAGGAGATTAAATTTGGTATCTCCAAACATATACTCTTCGAGTATTCCCATTTTCATAAGTGTTTTGAAAGGGGATTTGAAGGACTTGATCAAAGCCCATACAGCACCACCAAAGTATTCTCCCTGCGATATGTCATCAACATTTCCCATATCGATAAACTCTTCTTGTTTTAACAGAGTGTCTCCATTTTGCAATTTCTGGTAGAGTTCGTCGTATTTGTCATCATCGGAATCAACGGGAGAAATCAGCCAAAAAGGAATTTTTCCAGCAACAATAATCATGGTTCTATACATTTCCTCTTTCAGCAGCTTGGCGAGTGCTGACCCCGTGCTTTCACTATCACTTTCACCGAAGATATTATTTTTTACTTCTTCGGAGTCATTTATGAAAAAATGGGTTTCTAAACTGTAGTTATCCCAAGTCCACGTCTCAATAAGGTTTAGCTTTTTCTGAAAAAGCTTCATGCTTTCTTCCGTGAAGTCGCTTTTGTCGATCAGGAGGGTATAGTCCAGATCAGACTTTTTGGTTTGCGCGATGGATCCGACGCTTCCCATAAGAAGGGCGGTGTGAATAACCGGGTTTAAATTCACGTTTCTGCGGAGAATGACATTTGGAAACATTTTCTCCAGGGCATATTGTGCTTCCTGATCAAGAGTGAAATTATGTATTCCACAAGGAGGGTCGCCCTCAAAATAGCCGGGTAAGCCTTCCTGGTGGATATGCAATAGCCTTGGAATAATCAGAAAGATGGTTTGGTCAATTTCAGAAAGGGTGACTAGATTACGATGGATTTTAAACCTGTTGAACCGTAGAAATGATTGCCGGTTGTCATGAAGTGCTTCCATGTCAGGTTTCTTAAGCTTCTCTTTGGCCTTTTTAATTTGTTCTTCTTGAATATCGATCGGTGGGCTCTTGGGTGTTGTGATTTCTGCAGGAGCCGACTCTGTATTTTCTTCTTGAATGTCTTCGGGGATATCCATTTTATCCTTGCCTGTTGTTAAGCCGTCTAATTGAACTCAATTATTTATTATAAATCTTTTTCATTAATCAAATAAAAAGCAAAATACTATTTATTTTGTTGGGGATTATTTTATGGCTCATTTGCTTTTGATCCTGAAGCCAGATCACCCCCCGTTTGTCCAGTGACCTGTACTTCTTTTTTTAGATACTTCAATAGCTTTAAGTATTTTTATTTCCATACGGCTTTTTGCGGCGCAGTTGCAATCGTTAGTATTTTCTAATAGATGAGGTCTCTGACTTTTTTGGTAACTTTTCCATTCTCTTCTGTCACTTTGCACAATTCGACCAACTTGATTTTGAGTTGCTCCTTGAACATCTGAATGGAATCCATATTTTGCATAAAATCATCCCTTATTTCAGTTTTTTATCGGATAAAAGTAGGGAAAAGGTTATAAAAAAACAACAATTTATGGCCAATTCTCCCAACTGAATCAGTGGTGGAGTTTTGCTGAAAGGGTTCAGCAGATATTCTCTATTATAATAGTAACTTAAGGCAGGATGTGGATTGAAATAAGTGAAAATTATTCAGCTTTAATGCTATACATGAAACGGGGTATAATTTGCAGTCTAATTACTTTAGTTATCCTCTTAAGAATATTTCGGTAACTATTTGAATTTATTGCCTAAAATATGAATCAGTTGTTAAATCCTAGGGTAGTGACCGTTCTCTTTTTGGGGTTTTCCTCAGGGCTTCCATTGGCCTTATCTGGAGGTACTTTACAGGCATGGTTGACGGTTGAAGATGTGGATATTAAGACGATTGGGCTATTCAGTCTGGTGGGGCTCCCTTATACGCTGAAATTTCTTTGGTCCCCTTTGATGGATCGATTTGTTGTCCCGATTTTTGGGCGGCGCAGAGGATGGATAGCTCTCTCGCAACTGGCTTTAATCGGTCTCATTCTGGGGATGAGTGTGACATCGCCGCAAAATGGACTCTGGTTTCTTGCATTACTCGCTTTTTGCCTTACCTTTGTTTCTGCATCACAGGATGTGGCGATAGATGCCTATCGTACGGAGGTCCTTAGAGAGCGGGAAAGGGGTATGGGTGCCGCTGTCTCTGTTACTGGCTACCGGGTAGCGATGTTGGTCTCGGGAGCTCTGGCTTTGATTTTGTCTGAGTATCTAGGATGGCGTGCCACATATATGCTCATGGCTTTGATCATGTCTATAGGCGTGGTGGCAGTTTGGCTTGGGCCCGAACCTGAAGACCCTGGCACTCCCCCCGCTTCAATGAAAGATGCCGTCGAAGGCCCCTTTAAGGAATTTTTTTCGCGTACCGGTGTTTGGTCTTTATTGGCATTGATTGTTCTTTATAAATTGGGAGATGCTTTTGCTGGCAGTCTGACCACTACATTCTTGATTCGAGGCGTGAATTTTTCTGTAGGGGAAGTGGGTGCCATCAATAAGGGAATGGGCTTGGCGTCTACCATAATAGGGGCCCTTTTTGGTGGTATTCTCATGGCGAGGTTACGTTTGTTCAAGGCCCTCTTAATTTTTGGAATATTGCAGGCGGTATCGAATCTTTCATTCATGGTTTTAGCTTTGGTCGGAAAAAGTTATCCACTAATGATTTTTACCATCGCCTTTGAAAATCTGGCGGGAGGAATGGGAACGGCAGCTTTTGTCGCATTTTTGATGATATTGTGTAACCACAGTTATACGGCTACTCAGTTTGCCTTACTCTCAGCCTTGGCTTCTTTGGGCAGGGTATTTGTGGGGCCTTTATCAGGTGTGCTGGTAGATGGAATGGGTTGGACTGTCTTTTTCTTTACCACATTTCTATTTGCTCTGCCGGGATTGGTTTTGCTGTGGGTTATGAGAGAGGTGGTGAAGGGAACAGAAGCAGCCAATGAATTATGACGGAGTTTATCTATCTGCATGGTTTCGCATCAGGACCAAACTCGAATAAGGCGTGTGTTTTTAAAAATCGATTCGAAGAGTTGAATATTCCCCTTCATGTTCCCGATTTGCAAGAGGGTGATTTTGAAAACTTGACCTTGTCGCGCCAAGTAAAGTTAGTTCAGAATATAATAGATGCAGAGAAACATAAAATTTTCGCGTTGATTGGAAGCAGTATGGGTGGGTATTTGGCCAGCCTTTTGGCGCAAAATAGAGAGTCGGTCAAAGCACTCTATCTCATGGCTCCTGGTTTTAATTTCTTGAATCGCTGGAGGCAAAAACTGAAGCTGGAAGAGAAATTGTCTGAAACGACATTAATTCCGGTATTTCATTATCGTTACAATAAAGAGGTTTTCTTAAACACCCATTTGTTTCGAGACGCAGAAACCTGGGAATCGCTTCCGTTGGAACGAAATATCCCCACTTTTATTGTTCATGGTTTGCATGATGAGACAGTTGATATACAGGAGTCGAGAAACTTTGCTAGTAAGCACCCTTGGTGCCAGTTGCATGAACTGGATAGCGATCACGGTTTGCTGTCTTCGGTTGACTGGGTTGTGGAAGATTGCATTCGATTTTTTAAAAACCAGAGCTTGTTATAGGGGACGCAATATTTGGTCATCTTTATCGGGAAGGAGACGCGGGTAAAAAAGCGCAAATTGCCGGTTTTCTTTCAGCCCTCGGATAAAGCTGCATTTAATAGGCATTTCTTTCAAAAGGAGTTATTTCACCATACTCCATGACCTTATGTTCCTCTGCTTCTAATTCTTTTTTGCTTGCCGCTATTTGAACGCGTTTTCTCATTTCTACAAATCTTTGAGCCTCTTCCTTGGCATCAGCAATATTTCTTTCTCTATAGTTTTTTACTGCAGTCGCAATTTTTTCTCTCATGACTTTTTTCTTTTGTGACTGAATTTCCTCAATGCGGGTTCTTTGATTTCCCACCAGATAAGAAATTACTACCTCTTCATTTATCTTTATTTTTCTATATCCTTTAACAAGTTTGCGGATAGCTTCCTCTTTTTGCTGTTCGGTCGTCTTCATATTGAAGTCCCAGTCGAGTTTGTAGACAGCGAGTTCGGCGCGGGCGGCACCATGGCGATATTCCTTCTGTTCATCTACTTTTAAAGT
>Ga0209631_10005091_pt1 | contig 14128 bp, 9 predicted proteins | sample COG_08_FD_184752 | JGI IMG/M metagenome (GOLD analysis project Ga0209631, IMG submission 184752) | Pelagic Microbial community sample from North Sea - COGITO 998_met_08 (SPAdes) (version 2) | ecosystem: Environmental > Aquatic > Marine > Neritic zone/Coastal water | place: Helgoland, sampling... | reverse complement strand
GGTGGTGTAGGTAGTGATGATATTTATGCAGCCAAATTAATAGCCCCATTATGTGATTTTGAATTGAATGTTCAAGTAGTTGATGAATATACCAAACTCCCTTTAGTAGGGGCTCGTATCGATCTATTTGATAATTTTCAAAATAAATTAGCTACTAAAATGGCAGATAATAATGGATTTGTTACCTTAACAATTGAATGTGATAAGACCAGTCAAGTCCTTGGATTCAGCCAAGGATATGAGGGTAAAAGTATAACAATTGATCCCGCAAATTTTGGACCAATGAATAAGACATTAATGCTTCGCCCCATCGAGAATATTATTGTTGATGAGAAGATCGTGCTTAATGCAATTAAGTTTGATTACGATAAACATAATATAAAACCTCAAGCTGCATTTGAATTAGATAAATTAGTGGCTGTTATGAAAAAATACCCTATGATGGAAATAAAAATTGAAAGTCATACTGACCATAGAGGAACTCCAAAATACAATATGGAACTCTCCAATAAGAGAGCCTCGTCAACTAAAGAGTATATTATATCTAAGGGGATTGATGGTGCAAGATTATCAAGCCAAGGATTTGGAAAGACCAAACCAATTGTTAATTGTGGAGCGAATTGCAGTAAAGAAGACAATTCAAAAAATAGAAGGTCTGAGTTTATAATCATTAAGTAGTAAAAAAAACAAATCTTTGATCCTATTCAAAGATTTGTTTTTATTCTTCTTCTTGTGAGTGATATAGTTTCTTTTCCCACTCTGATTGAAACTCCTCCATTACTGGTTTTACAGTACTCTCAGGTAGATCTGAAATTCGAATATACATTAAGCCATCCACAGCATTATTAAATAGTGGATCAACATTAAAAGCAATCACTTTTGCATTTTGTTTAATGTATTTTTTAATTAAAACAGGTAAACGCAAACTTCCTGGTTCAACCTCATCAATAATTTTATCAAATTTATTTAAATCAGCTTTACTTGCGTCGAAAACAAAATCTTTATCAGCATCTTTTAATTTTACTTTATATTCTTTTTTTGGGTTGATGTATTGTGCTACATAAGGATCATAATAATTCGATTTCATAAATTCTATCATGAGTGATTTTGAAAATTCAGAAAATTTATTACTGATACTAACCCCTCCTATAAGGTATTTATGCTCTGGGTAACGAAGTGTAGTGTGAACTATTCCTTTCCAAAGTAAAAATAACGGCATGGGGCGCATTTGATATTTTTTTATTATAAATGCTCTTCCCATTTCAATCGATTTACTCATCATCGGAAATAACTCCTGTTCGAATCGAAATAATTCCTGTAAATAAAATCCGTCAATACCGTATTTTGAATAAATCTGAGAACCCAATCCCATTCTGTAAGCTCCAGCTATTTTTTTCTTGTCCGTATCCCATAAGAACATATGATGGTAATAGGTATCAAATCGATCCAGGTCAATTGACTTATTGGTTCCTTCTCCAATTTCTCTAAATGTAATTTCCCTAAGCCTTCCAATTTCTTGAAGAATATTAGGAATGCTTGGGGCATCTGCTAAATAAACTTCATAATTTTTACTACGTAGTAATCTTTTATCATTTTGATACAGAGTATCCAATTCATTTTGAAGAATAGCAGTCGAAACAGGTTTAACAATTTTTTTTGGTGGTTTCGGAAACTTAAGATTTTTTGGCAAGCTGTCTATTAATTTTTTCTTTTGAAATGGGTTTGCAAGAAGGTACGTTTTTGTTCGTAAAAAATTAGTAAAGCTTTCAAGTGACTTATATTCATCTTGGTTCTTTACTGGTATAGCATTGCCAATTCTAACCTTAATTAAACGTTCTTTTTGAGTAAGTAGTTCTGAGGGTAATTTTGCAGTGCGTAGCGTATCACTGACTCTTGCCATTCCATAAAACAACTTACTATTTTTAGCATGAAAATAAATAGGTACCACGGGTACCTTGGCTCTTTGTATTAATTTCATCGCGGCCTCTTCCCATGGGCGATCAACTATTAATCTACCATCTTTATAGGTTGAAACTTCTCCCGCGGGGAAAATACCTAAAGAAAATCCATCTTTTAAATGTTGTAATGAGGCCTTAAACCCTCCGATACTGGACTTTACTTCTTTTCTTCCTTCAAAAGGATTAACTGGCATGACATAAGATTTCATTGGCTCAATTCGATGCAATAAAAAATTAGCTAAAATTTTAAAATCAGGTCGATGTTCTAGTAATAATTTGAGTAATAATATCCCGTCTATCCCTCCCAATGGATGATTTGATATAGTAATAAAAGGGCCTGTTTTTGGAATTCTTTTTAAATCTTCCTCGGGAATTTCAAACTTAATCTCAAGATCATCAATAAGCGAATTAATAAATTCAATATCACTTAGGTGTTTGTTTGCATTGTATATTTTATTGAGAGTGTCTAGATTTAAGATTTTCATCAAAGCCCAACCAAAAACAGTTCCTAAGAGTCCTAGTTTGTCAATATTAATTGCTTGAGCTACTTCTTTTGCGTTGACTAATCCCATTAAAAAAAAATATTTTGTATTCTATTTGAAATCATACAAGGTTAGATAAAATAATATTTGATTAGGTTTTGACTACGAACTGAATTGTTTCTCTACTTTCTTGCCTTAGTAGAATTTCTTTCCCTTTCAACAACTCTTTTGTTTCGGAATTCTTTGAATGACGAATGGTATAAAGTGTTACACCTTCATTCCAAGAAACTCTGAAAGTCTCCCGTAACCTTTTTAGTAATGAGTCTAGTTTATCAAACTTATTATCTACACAGACAGAAAAACTAATTGCTGAATTTTGAATTAAATTGACTTTCATTTGAAATTCATAAAGTAATTTGAAAACATCGCCAATGGTATCTTCCATCATAAATGAAAAATCTAAAGAAGATAATGATATTAGTACCTGATCTTCTTTTAATATGAGACAAGCTATTTTAGGGTTTAAAAAAACTCCTTTCCCAACGCAAGTACCAGTATTTTTTGGATGATAAAAAGATTTTACAAATAACGGAATCTCTTTACGTTGAAGTGGCTGCAATGTTTTTGGATGTATTACTGTAGCGCCATAAAAAGCAAGTTCGATAGCTTCGCGATACGAAATGTGACTTAGTAATTGTGTTTTTTTAAAGTGCCTTGGATCGGCATTTAAAATCCCTGGTACATCTTTCCAAATAGTAACACTTATGGCGTTTAAACAATATGCGAAAATAGCGGCTGTGTAATCACTTCCTTCTCTTCCTAACGTGGTTGTAAAATTATGTGAACCCTCTGATGCAATAAACCCTTGAGTGATAGACACTCCTGTTGTTGAAACTGAATTGATGATTTTTTTTTGAGTTTCTTCCCAATTTACTTTGGCCTCTCTATAATTAGCATTCGTTTTGATTACAGAGCGAACATCCAAGAACTTATTTTTAAACTTACATTCTGATAAATATTCTGAAATAATAGTTGTAGAAATAAGTTCGCCAAAACTCACGATTTGATCGTAAACAAATGAATAATCGTTAGATTTATTGTGACTTACAAATAATTGAAGTTCATTATTAAACTTTAATAATTTATTAAAAATTGGGTGTGAATTATTATTGAATAGTTCCGTTATTATTGTTAGGTGGAATTCATAAAATTTATTTATTGTTGATTTGATTTCAGAGGGATTAGAAAAATAATTAACGACTAATTCTTCAAGCAAATTAGTCATTTTTCCCATTGCTGAAACAACAACAATCAAATCTTTTTCCTCTGACGTCTTAAGAACAGAAAGTACATTTTTTACTCCTTCAGCATTCTTTACAGAAGCTCCACCAAATTTAAAAACTTTCATTTATTTGTTAAAATCTGTTATTCTTTTTTAAATATTTTTTCATTCTATTCTCATCCATTTGAACAAGGTGCCAATCTTTCAAAAGTTTTGCGCCGCTACTTTCATAAAAATCTATTGCATTTTTATTCCAATCTAAAACAACCCATTCCAAGCGTTTAACATTTCTATTTACTGCATATTGAATTACTTCAGCGTATAACGCTTTTCCGATTCCTTTGCCTCTTAAATCAGCATTCACTACCAAATCCTCTAAGTGTATACTTCTTCCCTTCCAAGTTGAAAAGCGATCATATACCAAAGCCATTCCAACAATTAAATTATTTACCTCAGCAACAAAACAAGTAAATATAGCATTTTTACCAAAACCTTCTTTTATCAAGTCTGTTTCAGTTATTTCAACACTATTTGTCTCTTTTTCAAAAGCAGCTAATTCCTTAATGAGCCTTAAAACTTGAGGCATATCTTTAGGAGTACTCAATCTAACAGAAATTCTCATAATTTTGATTTGAAAAGACAAATATCGGTTCTATTTCTTTAAAATTTAACGATATTTGCATAAATTAATTCCAACTTGCTACATGACAAAACACAACAAAACACTTGGAGAATTTATTATCAATAAACAAAGTGAGTTTAAATATTCTTCTGGAGAACTTACAAGGCTTATCAATTCTATTAGATTGGCTGGAAAAATTGTAAATCACGAAGTAAACAAAGCAGGACTTGTTGATATACTTGGTACTGCTGGAGAAGAAAATATTCAAGGTGAAGATCAGCAAAAATTAGATGTTTATGCCAATGAAGTTTTTATAAAAAATCTAGTAAATCGTGAAATTGTATGTGGTATTGCAAGTGAGGAAGAAGATGATTTTATATCCATACAAGGTAATAATAATAAAAATGAAAATAAATATGTCGTATTAATGGATCCTTTAGATGGTTCGTCAAATATCGATGTTAATGTTTCAGTTGGTACCATTTTTTCAATTTACAGAAGAATCACTCCAGTAGGAACTCCCGTAACTATTGAAGATTTTTTACAACCCGGTAAAAATCAAGTCGCAGCTGGATATATTGTATATGGAACTTCAACGATGATTGTTTATTCTACAGGTCATGGCGTAAATGGCTTTACATTAAACCCTGCAATTGGGACTTATTATCTTTCACATCCCAATATGCAATTCCCTGATAAAGGATATATCTATTCCGTCAATGAGGGGAATTATGTCCATTTCCCAAAAGGAGTAAAAGAATATATAAAATACTGCCAAGAAGAAGAAGAAGACAGGCCTTATACCTCAAGGTACATCGGTTCTTTGGTTTCCGATTTTCATAGAAATATGATTAAAGGAGGAATTTATTTTTACCCCTCTACCTCTAAAAGTCCTAATGGTAAGCTGCGTCTTCTTTATGAATGTAATCCTATGGCATTTTTAGCCGAACGGGCAGGTGGCAAGGCAAGTGATGGGTTTAATAGAATTTTAGACATAAAGCCTTCAGAACTACACCAAAGAGTACCTTTTTTCTGTGGAAATAAAGATATGGTAGATAAATTAGAGTCTTTTATGAAAAAAAATGAGTGACAATCTATTATATTTTAATATGTTTACTAAATAGATACTGAAGAAAATAACAGAAGCCTATTTATTTCTACTTTGGTATTAAAATCTTAAAATTTAAATAGTTAAAAAACTATGTTCGTTAGAATTTTTTCATTGTTAAAAATAGTTCTATTGGGTCTTTTTATAATTGTTCCAGCGACAATTTATTCTCAACAAAAAGATTCTGTTAGTGCAATTGATTCCTCACTCATATCAAGACCTAAAGCAATTTCATTAACCAATATTATTCAGAGTTCAGAAGAAGTCAAAGAAGAAATTAAATCTACTGAAAGAAAACTAGTTTTGGATAATCGAATCAGAAAAATTGATTCATTATTCCCAGAATACAAAACGTTTATTATAACTGAACAAAGAAAATCCAAAAATTTTGTTAGATCAAACCCAAATTTAGAAAAAATCGATAAATTAATTATTAGATGGAATGGGTATCAAACTAATTTAAAATCTTGGCGAACTACAGTTAATCAGTCTATAAAAAGAAATTTACGCTTATTAGAATTAATCTCGTTTAATGAACAAACATGGTCCTTAACTTACGAAAATTCGATATCTGAGGAAGTACCACAAGAAACCTTAACTAGTATTAAAAATAATTGGGAAGATTTAATAAATGTAAAGAATAAGATCATCGATCAAAAAAATAATTTATTAATTCTTGAGGCAAAAATTTACAAACAAAAAATAATTGCTAACGAAGTAATAGATGAATTAATTGTCTTAAAAAATTCCGAAACTTACAACCTATTTTATTTACGTAATGATCCTTTGTGGGAATCGTTATTTAAGACGCCGAATGAAACTGAAAATAAGGATGATTTCAAGGAATCGTTTTCTGAAAGCATTTCAAAAATTGCCGAGAAAATTATTACATCCGAAGCAGGCATTCATATTTATCTTTTTTTAATAATACTTGTGGTATTACTACTATTATTCTTGAAAAAAACTTTTAGCAAATATGCTTTTAATGAAGCAGATGGTGATCTCCAAAATGCAAAAAATCTATTTCTAAATCATCCATTATCTAGTATTGTGTTTACTTCCATTTTTATAGCTTATTTTTTCTTTGACGAGAAACCCATGCTATTTAATGATCTTCTTATCACATTAGCCCTAATTACTTCTTTATACCTCTTAAAGCCACATATATATAGCCGCTTTAAAAAAATTCTTTATTTTATTATTTTACTTTTTATTTTAGATTCTATTAAAACTTATATTTGGTTTTCAACTGCTCAATACAGGGTCTATTTATTATTTCAAGTAGCTTCAATTATACTAATTACCTATCTATTCACAAAACCTTATTTAGAGACCCGGAAAATGAAAATGGGTAGGTTTGGATTATTACTTTTAAATTTAACTCCTGTTATTTATTTTCTAGCTTTTATTTCATTAATCTCCAATATTTTAGGCTACACAAACCTTACTGATATTACTATCAAAATAATTATAGAAAGTATTACAACAGTCATTCTTTTTTATGGAACATTAATTATTTTTAGTGGAATTGTAATTGGCTTAATTCATCGCCACTTTAGTGTAAAGGTCACCTATGAACTCGATAAAAAACAAAACATCGAACAAAAATCACTAAAAATAATTAGCATACTTGTAATTATTGCTTGGTGTAGGTTTTTTCTTAAAATGACTGATTTATTAAGACCCTTATCAACATCGGTTTCTGACTATCTATCAGAGCCCTACAAACTGGGGAGTATTTCCTTTACATTCGGAGCTATATTAACCTTTTTGTTAATTTTGATATCTTCATATTTTGCTACAAAATTTATTTCGTATTTGTTTGATGAAGATTCTTCATTAAAATTTTTAAAGCTTCCCAAAGGCGTACCAGCTGCAATTTCATTAATAATAAGGTATTTTATTCTTGTTTTTGGAATTATTATGGCCCTAGGCGCTCTAAATGTAGATTTAAGTAAATTCAATTTAATGGCTGGCGCTCTAGGTTTGGGAATTGGTTTTGGGCTTCAAACTGTTATTTCAAATTTTGTTTCGGGACTAATTTTAGTTTTTGAACGTCCTATTTTACCTGGAGATACTGTTGAAGTAAACAATTTGTTAGGAACAGTAAATAAAATTGGGGTACGATCATCAAGCATTAGTACATTTGACGGTGCAGAGGTGATTGTACCCAATAATAATTTAATAGCCAATGACCTAATAAACTGGACACTATCTGATAACATAAGGCGAGTAGAGGTATTAATTGGTACGGCCTATAGTTCTGATCCGAATGAAGTGCTAAAAATATTGATTGAGGTAGCAAATGACAATAACGATGTGCTAAAAGAGCCCGAGGTTCGTGCTTTGTTCAGCGAATTTGGGGATAATTCCCTAAACTTTAGATTACGTTTTTGGGTACCTTATGAGTTAGGTTTAGTTGTAAAAAGCGATATTTCTTTAGCTATTTATAATAAGTTTAAGGAGATAGGAATTGAAATTCCTTTTCCACAACAAGATATTTACATCAAAGAGTTTCCTGAAAAAAAACAAAAAAACTAATTAATCTACTTTTTTAATCTGTTTTTGATCAAATATTTATACTCATTATAACTTATTTTACCGGTATAAATTTCAATTGAATCTTGTATGAGTTCGTTGGCGCTACTAGAATTATAACCCAATCCAATTGCGTATTTTTTAATTAATACTAATTCTTTTGCATCTATTTTTTGATCCGAAAATATCATGTCAAATAAGTCATGCATACGCTCCAATCTCTCATCAGCAGAATTTGAAGGAACAATAGGGTATTGTGCTGGATTCTTTAAAATAGTTGCCACATCCGATTTATTAACTCCTAGCTTTATAGCTAGAGTTTGCAATAAATTTTGCTCATCTTCAGATATTTTTCCATCAGTCATTGCTATGGAAGCAATTGATGCAAAGTGAGCTTTATTTTTAGTTTGGTGACCTTTTTTAAATAATTCGTAAAATGACATAATCTTATATTTATACCGCAAAGATAAAACTAATCAAGGGGTTTATTGAAATAAATTTACAGTAAAATAGTATCGTTTTCATAATTCTAACAATCAGACAGGTCTGTTAAAATAAGTTTAAACTTATGATAAATATTTAATTGAAATCTTACCTTTGTATGAATGAGTAAAGTACTAGTTTCTTCACTTTTTAGCAAGTCTTCTTACTCAAGAAAACTAGGAATAGCTATTACCAAAAACGAAAATAAAACAGTAATTTCAGGCTTAGTTGGTTCTTCCTTTTCTATCGTTATTTCCGAAGTTTTTAATGATGTTAATCGACCATTTTTAATTGTTTTAAACGATAAAGAGGAGGCGGCCTATCACTTAAATGATTTAGAGAATTTATTAGGTGAAAAAAATGTGCTTTTTTATCCAGGAAGTTATCGTCGTCCTTATCAAATTGAAGAAACTGATAACGCTAACATTCTATTAAGGTCTGAGGTTTTAAATCGAATTAATTCACGAAAAAAGCCAGCTATTATTGTTTCATATCCTGAGGCTCTTTTTGAAAAAGTTATTACCAAAAAAGAATTAGAAAGACATACCCTCAAAATTGGTAAAGGTGACTACTTATCCATTGATTTTGTAAATGAAGTATTGTTTGAATATAATTTTAAACGAACTGATTTTGTAACCGAACCTGGAGAATTTTCGGTCCGCGGAGGTATTTTAGATGTATTTTCTTTTAGCAACGACAATCCCTATCGTATTGAGTTTTTTGGTGATGAAGTGGAAAGTATTCGGAGTTTTGATGTAGAAACACAATTATCTACAGAATTTATAAAAAAAATAACCATCATTCCAAATATGGAGAATAAAATGATGGAAGAAAAACGTATCAGTTTTTTAAAATATATGGCTTCAAAAACAATCGTTTTTTATAAAAACGAAGATTTGTTATATCAGGGAATTGATAAATTATTTAATCAAGCAGAAGATACATTTAATGCCTTAGACGGTGATATCAATCAAAGCAATCCTAATGAACTATTTTGTTCCTCACAATTAGTCAAAAAAGAACTAGAAGATTATACCAAAGTTCAACTAATTAATACATCGAATAACAGTGATATTAACTTTAATACTCAACCTCAACCATCATTTAATAAACAATTTAATTTACTAATTGACAACCTTAATACCAATACAGAAAAAGGATTTAAAAACTATATTTTTTGCAGCAGCCATCAACAAGAACAGCGCTTTCACGATATTTTTGATGATATAGAACAACATGTAAATCAATTTGAAACTGTTGTTTTTCCATTATATGAAGGGTTTGTAGATTCAGATCAGAAAAATATTTGTTATACCGATCATCAAATTTTTGAACGGTATCATAAATTTCAACTAAAAAATGGATATGCTAAAAAGCAAGCCATTACTATAAAGGAATTAACCAATTTAGAGGTGGGTGATTATGTAACTCATATTGATCACGGAATTGGGAAATTTGGAGGGCTTCAAAAAATTGATGTAGAGGGGAAACAACAGGAGGCTATAAAGTTAATTTATGGAGAACGTGATATTTTATACCTCAGCATCCACTCGTTGCATAAAATTTCTAAGTATAGCGGAAAAGATGGGACCACTCCTAAAATATATAAATTAGGAAGTGGTGTTTGGAAAAAATTAAAACAAAAAACGAAAAAAAGGGTCAAAGAAATTGCCTTCAACTTAATTGAATTGTATGCTAAAAGAAGAACCCTAAAGGGTTTTGCATACAACCCAGATTCTTATTTACAACTTGAATTAGAATCTTCTTTTATTTATGAAGATACTCCCGATCAAATAACGGCAACGGCAGATATTAAGAGAGATATGGAAAACGAACGCCCCATGGACCGTTTAGTTTGTGGCGATGTAGGTTTTGGAAAAACAGAAGTAGCTGTTAGGGCGGCTTTTAAAGCAGTAGATAATGGGAAACAAGTTGCTATCTTAGTGCCAACTACCATTTTAGCATTTCAACATTTTAAAACTTTTTCAGAAAGATTATCCGAAATGCCTGTAAACGTTGATTACCTCAACCGATTTAGAACTGCTAAACAACGAACTTCAGTATTAGAGCGATTAAAAAACGGAACTTTAGACATTGTAATTGGAACACATCAATTAGTGAATAAGGCCGTACAATTTAAAGACTTAGGATTATTAATTATCGATGAAGAACAAAAGTTTGGTGTGGCTGTAAAAGATAAATTAAAAACCATCAAACATAATGTGGATACCCTAACATTAACCGCAACTCCCATACCGAGAACACTACAATTTAGTTTGATGGCAGCAAGAGATTTATCTATTATTAATACACCACCGCCTAACCGATATCCTGTAGAAACTCAAGTAGTTCGTTTTTCTGAAGATACCATAAGAGATGCCATTCGTTATGAAATTTCAAGAAACGGACAAGTGTTTTTTGTTCATAATCGAATTGAAAATATAAAAGAAGTTGCAGGGATGATACAACGACTCGTTCCAGATGCAAAAATTGGTGTTGGACATGGTCAAATGGAAGGGAAAAAGCTAGAACAACTCATGTTGGCTTTTATGAATAACGAGTTTGATATATTGGTTTCTACTACAATTATCGAAAGTGGTTTGGATGTGCCAAATGCCAATACGATGTTTATTAATAATGCCAATAATTTTGGACTCTCCGATTTACATCAAATGCGAGGCCGTGTGGGTAGAAGTAATAAAAAAGCATTTTGTTATTTTATCACGCCTCCATATTCTGCGATGACCGATGATGCTCGCAAACGCATCCAAGCTCTGGAACAATTTAGCGAATTAGGAAGTGGTTTAAATATCGCTATGAAAGATTTGGAAATTCGAGGGGCTGGCGATTTATTAGGTGGGGAACAAAGTGGGTTTATTAATGAAATTGGTTTTGAAACCTATCAAAAAATACTTGCGGAAGCAATCGATGAATTAAAAGAAAAAGAATTTAAAGAACTTTATCTTGGCACAGAACACGAGCTTAAAGATTTTGTAAAAGAAACCGTTATCGATACCGATTTCGAATTACTATTCCCAGACGATTATATCAATAACATCACCGAAAGGCTGAACTTATATAATAAATTAAGTGAGTTGAAAACGGAAGAGGAGCTTCAAAAATACGAAACAGATTTAATAGATCGTTTTGGGGATTTACCGACTCCAGCGGTTGATTTATTGAATAGTGTTCGTTTTAAATGGCTGGCAATTTCCTTGGGCTTAGAACGAGTTATAATGAAACAAAGAAAAATGGTAGGTTATTTTGTTGCTGATCAAGAAAGTTCTTTTTACCAAAGTCCTACTTTTTCTAAAATTATTCAATATGTGCAAAACAATTCTCGTTTAGTTAAAATGAAAGAAAAACAAACAAGAAACGGACTGCGATTAATTATTACCTTTGAACATATAACCAACATAAATAAAGCATTGCAATCTTTATCACCTGTTTTGATTTGATTAGTAGGTGTTTTTAGTCAAATTATATCTTATGAAATTTAAATGTATTTTTTACTTATTGGTAATGTTTCCTTTATTATTGATAGCTCAAAACACTATAAAAGCTACTTTTACACCCGAAGAAGATTTTACTTGGGGTATTCTTTATAAAAACTCTCCTACTGGAAAAAAATATGTTGCACAGAGTAAATTTGTTGAAGGTCATGTAGTTTTCAAACTCAATGAAGAAGCAACAAAAGGAATCTATAAATTGGTTTACGCGGTACCTCAAAATGAATATAATTTTGATCTTATTTATAATGGAAAAGAGGATATCGAGTTAAAATTCAACTTAAATGACGGGGCTATATTTCTAAAATCCTCTGAAAATATATTGTTATCTTCTTATTTGAGCGAACTAACATTTCTGGGTAAATCACTAGAAGCGGAATTCTCAAAAAATCAAATTAATCGTAAAGCTATCACTACTATTTTTGATACACAACGAGAATTACAAATAACCTATGAAGAAAAGTCTAAAGGTATGTTAGTAAATCACTTTATAAAAGCGAATAAGCCATATATTCCATCTAAATATGAGCCCAAATCAAGTTATATAAAAAATCAAACTACTGATTATTTTAAAAATATTGACTTTAGTAACGAAGTACTACAAAGTTCTAATTTATTATTAGATAAATCATTAACCTATGTTTATAGTGTTGTATATGAGGGCTTTACCGAAGAAAACAATTATAGTTTTAATACTGATCAAGTAGTCGCAAAAACTAGATTTGCGAACCCTATTTTTAGAAAGTCATTTTTAGAAAAAATGTGGCAAAAATTTGTCTCTAATGATGATATAATAGTCGCCAATTATTTAGCCGAAAGATATTTAATACCACTAGCTAATCAACAAAATGACACCCGCCTCGCTTTAAAATTAATACAATTTAAAAATCTATCTATCGGGAATTCTGCGCCCGATTTTATACTAAATGAAAGTAGCCGAAAAAAATTAAGTACATTGGATGTGGCAGAAAATTATATTTTGGTTTTTTGGAGTAGCGGATGTTCTCATTGCTTAAAAGAACTTCCCCAACTACACAGTTTGAGTCAGAAACTGAACAGCACAAAATACAAGGTAGTTGCAGTTGGCTTAGAAGAGAATAATACAAAATGGTCAAGTGAAGTTAAAAAATTTCCAAACTTCATCAATGCAATAAAATTACAAAAATGGGATAATAAAGTGGTTAAAGATTATGCATTAACGAGTACTCCTACCTATTTCGTGTTGGATCAAGACAAAAAATTTAAATTTAAACCAGAAGGGCTTAAAGATTTAGAAGCGTATTTGAGTAGGAATAAATTTTAAAAGTGATAAAAAGCATTTTCAAAATGCTCAATTTTTTCTCCTCTTTTATTTTTGATGACAGCAATAATATCAAATCGGACTTCTACATCTAAATTTTTAGAAATAACATACTCATTTGCTGCTTTTAATAGTAACTTAATTTTTGAAGGGCTAACAAAATCTTGAGGATTTCCAAAAAAATCACTAGCTCTAGTTTTCACTTCCACCACTACGATAGTCCCTTTATTTTTTTGTGCAACAATGTCTAATTCAGCTTTATCAAAGTAAAAATTTTGTGCTAAAATAGCATAGCCGTTTTTTGCCAAATAAGCTGCTGCTATCTTCTCCCCTTTTTTTCCTAATTCATTATGATAAGCCATGATTACGAATCGAAAGTTAAGATTGTCTCCGTTTTAGAAATTATTAATTCAGCTTTTCTTCCTAAAATTAATGCTCTATTATCTTTTATATGACCAGCAGGAAAATTAAAAACTATTGGGTAGTTATAATCGTTACAAATACTCAAAATAATTTCTTCAGAAGACTGACCAAATGGAATATCATTATCGTGCATTTGCGTCATCCCACCAATAATTAGTCCTTCTAATTGGTCAAGCATACCGTTTCGTTTTAGATTTTGAAGCATCCGGTCAATGTGATATAAATACTCATCTAAATCTTCAATAAACAAAATTTTCCCTTTTGTAGAAATAGAAGATGAACTTCCGCACAGTGAATATAACATAGAAAGATTGCCTCCTACCAATACACCCTTTGCATTTCCCGTAACATTAGATACTTCAGAAGGAATAGTAATAGTAGTATTGTTCCCAAAAAGTGAATTTTTTAAGGTTTGAACACAAG
>Ga0209631_10005088_pt1 | contig 14133 bp, 12 predicted proteins | sample COG_08_FD_184752 | JGI IMG/M metagenome (GOLD analysis project Ga0209631, IMG submission 184752) | Pelagic Microbial community sample from North Sea - COGITO 998_met_08 (SPAdes) (version 2) | ecosystem: Environmental > Aquatic > Marine > Neritic zone/Coastal water | place: Helgoland, sampling... | reverse complement strand
GATGCCTTCGAGTTTGCGCTGTAGGGAGAACGGATACAGAGCCCCATTGCTTGTTGCCAGGTCCATTGATGTCTCGAGTGGGGCGGAACTGACCATGCCTTCAGAAAGTTGGTCGACGATGAACAACTCTCCGGGGTCTCGGCGGTTGGCCAGTCGTTCTTCGAGTGCTGTCGTGGGGTGGGGAGCGATAGACAACGTTCCGGTGAGCACGGTTGCGTCGTCGTCGCGCACGGCCGTGATCGACGCCGATGTGGGGCCTGTCGTGGTCGCGTGGGCTCGCACCTGTTGTCCTTCGACAACCATGGTCGAAAAATGGCTACTGATGCAGCCGGATTCGAACCAGTGTTGTCCCCACAGCTCGAACCCAATCGGGTCGAACTGCGAGAAGTGGGTAGGACCCTCGATGGGGGCGCCGCTCAGGCCCAATGACCCGGCGGTTGCCTCGTCGTGCACGCTGAGATGGTCGTCGTAACTCTGGTCGGCCAACATCTGGACCGGCGAGCGGGATGGTCCGACGAGAGAGTCGCCGTCGCGAGTGAGAGGCGTGGTAAACGTCATACGTGAGTTTTACTGGGTAACGAGAGCGGTCGTGTAAACCAAGAGCTATGGATTCAGTGCGTACTCGCAACATGGTCATCGACGCAGCGACTGTGGCCGCTGCTCTCGTCACGTCAGCTCCGGTCCGCAACAGATGGGACGATCCGAGCTCACTCGCTGGAATGACAGTAGGAGCGCTGGCTGCTCACCTGGTGCGAGCGACTGGCGCAACGCTGGCCTATCTCGACCGAACCGACGTGAACACAGAACCCGAAGGTGAGCTGTTAACCCCGGTGTCGTACTTCCATGCTGCGGTCGACTCGCCCATTCACGACCGCATCAAGGAAGTGTCTGCCGACGAAGCCACTGCCGGACCGGATCAGGTCGGATCGAAGGCAGGTGAAGTTGCCGCGTTGCTGGCGGAACGTTTGCCAGCAGAACCTGAAGACCGGCTCGTTGGAGCACTCGGGAACCGCATGCTGACACTCGACGATTTCTGTCGTACCCGAATGATCGAGATCGGGATGCACATCGATGACCTCGCGCACAGCGTGGACATGCCCACTCCCGAGCTACATCCTGATGTCACTGCAGAAATCATCGACATTGTCATGGGAATCGCTCGAGCCCAACACGGTGACTGGCCAATCATCCATGCCCTTGCCCGCTCTGAACGGTCGTCGGACGAGCCGTTTCCCGTTTTCTAGCAGTAGACGAGGCCGTTGCTGCTGATGCGGCCCCTGCGGTGTTGCTTCGCGTCGTGCATGGGGACAGCGGCTGCGAATTTGAGCGTCTGGGCGGGGTGAGATCCACCGATGCTGTCAGCCGCCGAGCGCTTTCACGGCAGCGAGTGTGTCTGCGTCGGCAGCCGCCTTGTCTTCTCGATAGCGCTTGACCCGAGCGAATCGTAGGGCGACCGAACCGGGGTACCTGCGAGATCTTTGGATGCCGTCCACCGCGATTTCTACGACCTGCTCAGGTCGTAGATGCACAACATGGCCGTCGCGATGGGTCTCGAGTTCCAAGAAACGTTTGGTCTGCCATCGCAACATGTCGTCGGTCATGCCTTTGAACGTCTTTCCGAGCATGACGAAAGCCCCGTGTTGGTTCGGGTCTCGGGCCCCCACATGGATATTCGACAACCACCCCTTTCGGCGGCCCGAACCCCATTCGGCCGCGAGCACGACCAGGTCGAGCGTATGGACAGGTTTGACCTTGAGCCATCCAGCTCCTCGGCGCCCGGCCTCGTAGGTGGTGTCGAGGGCCTTGGCCATGACACCTTCGTAACCGGCAGCAATCGCTTGATCGAAGAACAGTTGGCCAGCGGCGGCGTCTTCTGTGACGAGTCGAGGGATCAGTAACTCGGGTGTGAGTGCTGATTGCAGTGCTACCCAGCGTTGTGTGCTGTCCTGATCAATGAGATCCTGCCCGTTCAGATGTAGACAGTCGAAGAACACAACAGAGAGGGCGCCGTCACCACCCGTTGAGAGACGGCTCATGGTTTCCTGGAATGCGACAGGTCGTTGATCGGAGTGGATGGCGACGGCCTCGCCGTCCAAGATGACTGAGTCGACGTCGAGCTCCTTCACCAATCGCACAATTTCGGGCACTGAGCTGGTGATGTCGCGAAGGTTGCGGGTGAACACGCGTACCTCGTCGCCGCTGCGGTGGACCTGCACCCGGGCGCCATCAACCTTCCACTCGATCGCTGCCTCACCGATCTTGTCAATCGCTGCGGTAACGCTTTCGGCCGTTTGGGCCAGCATTGGTTGCAGCGGAGTGAAAAGTTCGAGCCCGAACTCGCCGAGCGCCTCGGCCCCGCCAGCGAGTGCATGGCGGGCGATGAGCGCAAGGTCACCAGTGACCATCGCTGCCCGGCGCACCAAGGGAGCGTTGACATCAGCGGCCGCAGCGACTGCATCCATCATGATTCCTTCGAGTGCCCCTTGGCGCAGGCTCCCGACGAGGAGTCGTCGCAAGAAGTCCTGCTCGTCGACCGTGGCTTCAGCGAGCATGTCATGCAGCAGTTGTGCTTTGGCCTTCTTGGAACCTGGCCCAGTTGCGTCCTTGATCTGCGACAACGTGGAGCCGACATCAGCAAGGGTCAACGAGGACTGTGTTGCTGCGGGGGCGTCGACTGCGCCGACCACTGCGAAGCCAAGTCCAATACGTCCTTGGGGGAGCTCGCCAGACAAATACGAGACGATGGCGGGCAGATCGCCCAGTGGAGCACTGGAAAGAAGCGCCTGTACGGCGTCGACTTTCTTCAGGCGCGAACGGGTTCCTCGGACTTGCTGCCATGTTGAGACGAGCGGTTCGATCTGCACAGTGTGCAGGGTAGTGATTGCCGTCAGTCGATGTTCCTGGGCTCCAGCGACCTGGGCTCCAGCGACCTGGGCTTCAGCGACCAGGGGTCCGGCTGCAAGGACCATGCAGGATGTATCACCGGCGTGTGCGACGTTGCATCGGGAACCGAAATCGTCACGGGGTGCGGCTAGTTATCCGGCGGGAAAGGCCACGGCGACGTCGCCGGTGAACGCCAGGCCAACCTTGTCGCCACGTTGCACGGTGGTGGTGGGACTGCACCGCACCCGAAGCAGGCCTCCGTCGCTATGTTTGTCCGCTGGGGTGCGCACAAAGACCATCGCATCGTGGCCGTAGTACTCGACGAGATCAACCGTGGCATCGCCATGGTCGAGCAGCGTGATTTGTTCCGGCCGGAACAACACATCGACGTCGCCGTTCGCGACGCTGACAGCGATGCGGCCGCACGGTGAATCGGCCTTGCCATCAGAAGCGGTTGCACGAATTAACGACCCAGCACCCACAAATTCGGCGACTGCCCGATCGGCAGGTTCGGTGTACAGGCCCTGGGGCGTGTCCACTTGCACGATGCGCCCTTCTCGCATAACGGCCACCTGATCACCAAGCACAAAGGCTTCTTCCTGGTCGTGGGTGACGAAGATAGCGGTGATACCGAGTTCGTGGAGTAGTCGATGGACGTCGGTGCGGACCTCGATGCGCAGTGCTGTGTCGAGGTTGGAGAACGGTTCGTCGAGCAGTAGCACGGCTGGTTGGGGTGCGAGCGCTCGTGCCAAGGCGACCCGCTGTTGCTGCCCGCCCGAAAGGGTTGCCGGCATGCGATCGCTGAGATCTTTTAGCCCGACAAGCTTGAGCGCTTCTGCAACTCGATTTCCTTTGCGCTCGGAACGGGGGAGTCCATAGGCAACGTTGGCTTCGACACTGAGATGGGGGAAGAGTGCCCAGTCTTGGAAAACCATGCCGACTCGACGCTGCTCGGGTGGAACCCAGTGTCCATCACCGGCAACGCAGGTGTCACCGATGGTGATATGGCCTTGGAGCGGTCGTTCGAGTCCAGCGATGAGTCGCAGTAGTGTCGTCTTCCCGCAGCCACTTGGGCCGAGCAGTGCAAGGGATTGGCCGGCGTTGATGCCGACGCTTACATCGTGCAGTACTGGCGCTGCGTCGTAGGCATGGTGAACGCCGCTGACTGTTACGTCTGGCGCGTGGACGGCGAATGTCACGATGCGGCAGTGACCACAATGCGACTGGTCGTGCCAGAACCAAGGCCGACCGGTGTGCCATCGACGCGGACGGTTGCTGTGCCGTCGGGGGCGATCGAGAGCATGGTGCCAACGCGGCCTGGCATCAGGCCCGAGCTCTCTAAGAACTCAAGTTGGCCGGTTTCGAATTCAAGTTCTTCAGGAATCCGGATGACCGTAAAGTTGGCGCCGGTGGCGATCTTGGCCAGCACCATTGCGTTTGCCGGTTCGGTGTAGCTGCTGCCCGGAATCGGGTTTCCGTGGGGGCAGGTAGTCGGGTCTTCGAGCACACGAAGCATGGCGGTCTCGACCTCGGGTGAAATGACATGTTCCCATCGCCCGGCCTCGTGGTGAGCGGTCGTCCAGTTCAGGCCCAAGATGTCGGTCAAGAAGCGCTCGGCGAGTCGGTGGCGTCGAACCATGGTGGTAGCAAGTGCCTGTCCGGAGTGGGTCAGCACGATGTGACCCCTGTCGTCGACAGCGACAAGGCCTTCGGTGTCCATGCGGCGAATCATTTCGGAGACAGCGGGCCGAGACACATCAAGACGTTCGGCGATGCGGGCCTGAATGACGGTGATGCCGTCTTCGGCGAGCTCGTAGATTGTCTCGGTGTATTCCTCGAACGCCGGATGATGTTCGGTCGAGTCGTAACTCATCAGTGCACCCTACCGGTTTGAGGTGGGCCGTGCCGAACACTGCAGTATGGCAGCATCACATATTTTTGTTAGGCAACCTTTACTTTCTGGGGGAAGCTCGTTATCGTGCCCCCTCATGACAACGGCATTCACGACGGTGCGACCAACAGCGAAGCGACAAGCGGTTGCGGGACGAACAACGGTACGGCTTGCGGCACTGCTGCTCGTCGTCGCCACCATTGCCGTAGCGTGCGGCAACAGTGACATTCCCGAACCGCTCGACGGCGTGGCCGCCGATATCTATGGCGGTGACTGTGTAGCTCTCGACGGACGTGAGGTCACGATCTATTCGGGTCGCAGCGAGAACCTGATGGACCCGGTCTTGAGCGCCTTCCAATGCGAAACAGGTATCGAGGCCAAGGTGCGATATGACAGCGCCACCAACCTGGCACTCACCCTGGCCGAAGAAGGCGATCGCACCGAGGCCGATGTATTCCTCAGCAATAGTCCGGGGCCTATCGGCTTTCTTGAGCAGCGTGGGTTGCTGGGCGAACTCGATGCCGACGTTCTTGCACTTGTTGCTATCCAGAACCGTTCCGACGAGGGTTCGTGGGTCGGTTTCTCCGGCCGTAAACGGGTTGCCGTGTACAACGTTGATTCGGTGAGTGCAGACGAACTGCCGGAATCGGTCTTCGAGCTCACCGATGCGAAGTGGCGTGATCGAGTGGCTATTCCTGGCACGAACGGTTCGTTCCTGGACTGGTTCACGGTCTTCCGTGCTCAAGAGGGCGACGATGTCGCTACGCAATGGCTCAACGACATGGTGGCCAACGGGGCCAAGTACTACCCGAACAACCGCTCGATTGTCGACGCGGCGGGGCGGGGCGAGATCGACCTAGGTCTCGTGAACCACTACTACAACTTTCAAGAAGCGGCTGCCATTGGTGAAGACCACCGGGCACTGAATCATGACCTGTCGGGCGACGACATCGGCTCGCTACTGATCATCACTGCGGCAACGCTGGTCGAGACCACACCTCATCCAGCCGAGGCGCATGAACTCATCCGGTACCTGCTTTCTGAACCGGTACAGCGGTATTACACCGAGGAAACGTTCGAGTACCCACTCGCCGCAGGTGTGCAGTCGGCCGAGATCTTGCCGCCACTCAATGCGTCGGGCACGGCAACGATTGATTTCGACTCACTTGGCGGCGGGCTTGAAGTCACACTCGACATTGTCGAAGCAAGCGGCATCGCCAACCAGTGACCGCTGCGACCGCACCGTCCTCCTTGGTTGGAGGACGTAACCGAGCGCCACGCCGCACCCGAGCTCCTTGGGTGTTGCGGGCTGTTGGTGTTGTGCTCGCCGCCGCTTTTGCGTTCCCTGGCATCTATGTGGTCTGGCGGAACATCAGCACCGACGCTGATCCGATCGGTCTGCTCCGTTCATCGCGCACGCTTGACCCGCTCGGTCGAACCATGCAACTTGCAGTGCTGGTGTCGTTGGCGTCAGCAGCCATCGGCACAACGCTGGCGTGGCTCACGACCCGCACCGACGTGCCGCTGCGTCGTTTGTGGCGGACAGTCTTGCCGATTCCGTTGGTGTTTCCCACGTTTATCGGCGCGGCAGCGTTCATCCGCACGCTTAATCCCGGCGGTTTGGCAAACGATGTTCTGAACAACTTGGGGATCGACCGCACCTTTGAGTTACGCGGCTTGTTTGGCGCATGGCTGGTGTTGACGTTGTTCACCTATCCGTACGTGTACCTGCCAGTTGTGGCTCGGCTGCAGCGGCTTGCTGGTTCGCTCGAGGAAAGTGCACGAGTGCTTGGTGACAGCCCCGGACAGACGTTCCGACGGATCGTGCTGCCGCAGATTTCCAGTGCAATTCTGGCTGGCACCTTGCTGGTTTTTCTCTACACGATCAGTGACTTTGGCGCCGTCCAGTTGATGCGCTACGACACTCTGACCCGGGCGATCAACACGAATTATCTGGCTCGGCCTTCCGTCGCATTCGCCTTGAGCCTGCTGTTATTGCTGCTTGCGATCGCTGTGGTTGTGGGAGAACGGGCCGTGGTCGGAAGGATTCCGGGAGACGCAACCGCTCGGTCAACTCGGCTGGTGGAGTATCGACTCGGCGCGTGGCGGTGGCCAGCCGGGATAGTGGTTCTGGCGGTAGCGCTTCTCGCCGTGGGTGCACCGCTGATAGCGATGCTCGATTGGGCCATCGACGGGGTCACGAGAGCGAGCCGCGACGGCCGCCCGCTTACCGTCGATGCTGACACAATCGTCGAAGCCGCCAGGCACACACTCGAGTCGAGTGTGTTGGCAGCACTTGCGTCGGTGGCTGCGGTACTGCCCATTGCGTTACTGGTCGGGCGTTATCGGAGTCGGTCCGGCTCGTTCTCCCATGCCATCGTGATTGGCAGTTTTGCGCTTCCTGGCATCTTGATCGCACTCGCGTTGCGGTTTTGGACGCTGCGATCGGGTTTCGCTGGTGATCTATTCTACGACTCGAAGGCATTGCTCATTTTTGCCTATGTGGTGCGCTTCGGCTCCCTTGCGATGGGTATCACGCTGGTTGCGGTGCAATCGGTGCCAGACCGGTTCCACGATGTTGGGGCCACACTCGGCGCTGGTCGCCTGCGTCGGTTTCGGACGATCGACCTGCCGCTGATGGCTCCTGGTCTGTTGGCAGCCGTTGGTTTGGTGTTGTTGTCGACGATGAAAGAACTGCCGATCAGCCTGCTGATTGCGCCGATTGGTTATCAGACACTGGCAACCCGGATTTTCCTGTCGTTTGAAGAGTCATTCGTGGCCGAAGCTGGCCTTATGGCCGTGGTGTTAGTAGCGATGTCGGGCGTGTTGTCGTGGTTCCTTGTGTTGCGCCGGGCCGAACATCGGTGATGCCTAGTGTTCTAGTCCGCACCTCGTGTGCCAGGATTGGCACAGAACGTGACGAAAGGTTGGCCCCATGAAGGCTGCGGTACTGAATTCCATCCCCGGTGTACTCGAGATCGAAGACATCGAGATTGGCGAGCCGGGTCCTCGCGAGGTCCTGATCCGCACGTCAGCCGCGGGTGTGTGCCATAGCGACTTGCACTTCATGGAGGGTAAATACCCGTTTCCGTGTCCTGCAGTGTTGGGGCACGAATCGGCGGGTGTCGTTGAGGCCGTGGGTTCCATGGTCCACTACGTGGAGCCTGGGGACCATGTGATCACGTGTTTGTCTGCCTTCTGCGGCCACTGCTCCCAGTGCACCGATGGGCACATGACCCTGTGCGAGAACAAGGCGACCGAGTTGGTTCGTCAGCCTGGCGAAGGTCCGCGGCTGAGCCGGGGCGGCGAGACCGTCAACCAGTTCTTACACCTGTCGTCGTTTGCCGAGATGATGCTGGTGCACGAGCACGCACTGGTAAAGATCGACAAGGACATGCCGCTCGACAAGGCCGCTCTCATTGGTTGCGGTGTGACCACTGGGCTTGGTGCGGTCTTCCGCACAGCCAAGGTCGCAGCGGGCGAGTCGGTCTGTGTTGTGGGTGCTGGCGGCATTGGTTTGTCGGCAATCCAAGGAGCTCGTATCGCCGGGGCAAACAAGATCATTGCTGTCGACATGGTCGAGTCCAAGCTTGAGCTTGCCCAGGCAATGGGTGCAACCCATGTCGTGAACGCCAGCAAGGACGACGCCGTGCAGGCGGTTAAAGACATCACCGGTGGCGGTGTGCACCACAGCTTCGAGGCGGTGGGTATGAAAGCTACGGCGGAACAGTGTTTCTCGATGTTGCGCAGCGGTGGCCAGGCCACCGTGATCGGCATGATCCCTGTGGGCACCAAGATCGAGGTCCACGGCGCCGAGCTTCTCTCCGAAAAGAAGCTGACCGGATCAAATATGGGTTCCAATCAGTTCCGTACCGACATGCCCCGTTTCGTTGACATGTACATCGACGGCCGGCTCAAGCTCGACGAAATGGTGTCCAACACGATCTCGCTCGAAGAAATCAACGAAGGTTTCGATGCCATGAAGTCGGGCAGTGTGGCTCGAAGCGTCATCGTCTTCTAGATCATCTTGTTCTGACGGGTCTGAATCCTGCTCCCAAACGAGGTCCTGTGTAAAAGGGCACATGTACGAGGTCGGTGCATGGGTTACCGTGACTGCCATGAAGAAGCTTCTGGTACTTATCGCAGCGCTCGCCTTGTTTGCGGTGGGCTGTAAGTCCGACACCACTATTGACGCGAGCGGCGTCGGCGCAGATGCCGACGCCGCAGCCGCGGTGCCAGACGAGGAGCCAACTTCGGCCCCTACCGAATCAGATCCCGGCGCTGCTAAGGCCATCCGGGCCGTGGCCCAAGCCGACAACTGGTGCGAAGCCGCTGCTGTCGTCGACGAAGGTGTCGAGGCACTCGACACGCTGTTCTTTGGCGACCCAGTGGTGCTTGAGCGGGGGCTCACCCAAGCGCTCGCAGTCATGACAGCGTCTGCACGGTTGGTTCCGAACGAAATCGCTGATGATCTCGATCAGACCATCGAGGGGTTCGGCGCACTGGTCACAGCCCTCGACGATGTGAACTGGACCTTCATTGATCTAGACCTCGGCATCATCGAGGAGCTTGGCGGCGCCATGGAAGTGGCCACGTACAACATCGAGGCGTACAACTTCACTGAGTGCGGCATCGGTCTTGATCCGGGTCTGCCTCCGGTGATCGCCGAGGACGGCACCACCGAGGGATCCGACGACCTCCCCGAGTTCGAAGGCACGATCCGTGATCAAGCAGTTCTTGGCTTGGTCGAAGCTGGATTCACTGAAGCCGAAGCGAACTGCCTGTTCGAGAATCTGGACTTCACCGATCCTGCAGCGTTGGAGGATGTCACCGCGTTGCTTGAAGTATTCACCGACTGCGGCATCTCGCTGGACCGGCTCGCACAGCTTGGCGGTGGCTGACCAGGTTTCTGCGACTCGGTGACTACGGCCTAGTCCGAGCTGAACTCGCCAAAAACACGTTCGTTGTCGGCGCCAAGTGAGTGGTTCGCAACCAGGTCTGCGAGTTCGCTGTCGTGCCACCGGATTGGGCTGGTGTGCAACGGGATGTCGCCGAGATCTGGGTGATTGATCCATTGGATGGCCCGCCGCTCGATCTGACGCTCATCATGCACGATCTCGTCAACCGTGCGTACTGCTGCGGCCGGAACGTGGGCCTTCTGCAGAATGTCGGCTGCCTCGAATTTCGGCAGCTGCGACGACCATGCCGTGACGATGGCATCGACCTCGACCATGTGTTCGGCTCGTCCGGTCTGGCCCCGAAGGCGTTCGTCGTCGAGGAGATCGTCGCGGTCGATCGCGGTGAGTAACGCCCGCCAGTGCCGGTTTGCAACACAGATGATGGCGAGGTGGCCGTCGGCGCATTCGTAGACGTTGTACGGCGCCATGCCGAGACCGGCATGGCGGTTGCCGTTGCGCATCGTGGTGCCGGTCTGCTGCCACTGGCTCAAGTGGGTGGCGAGTGTGAAGTACGCAGCGTCGGCCATGGCGACTTCGACGGACCGGCCCTGACCAGTTCGTTCGACTTCGAACAGCGCGGTAGTGATGGCCCCGAAGAGGTGGGTCCCGCCCAAGAAGTCGATGAACGCCGTGCCGGATTTGAGTGGCGGGTCGTGGTCGTGCCCGGTTGTGCTCATGGATCCGCTGTGAGCTTGTACCGTGAGATCCATGGCCGGGATCGTGGACTCGGTGGGTGAACCGTCGAGGTTGCGGACACCGAACCCGCACGCGTGTGCGTACACCAGTCGTGGGTTGACATCCGACAGGACGTCGTACCCAATTCCCAGTCGTTCAGGGACGCCGGGCGCGTAGTTCATGAGTACAACATCGGCCGTGCGCACAAGTTGTTTGAACTGAACGACATCCTCGGTTGATTTCAGGTCGAGCGTGATACATTCCTTGCCGCTGTTCAGCATCGCGAACGGCAAGGTTGGGCCCCGGCCCCGGGCGGATTCACCTTGCGGCGGTTCTACTTTGATCACTCGCGCGCCAGATTGGGCGAGTAGGAACCCGGCATACGGACCCTGATAAATTTGGCCGAGGTCAAGGACAACGACCCCATCGAGCGGAAGTGGGCGAGAAGACGACATCGCTGTCGAACCTAGACGGTTTGGGTGAATCCAAATAATGAACGTGCGCCAAGAGAACCTTGGGTGGGGTCAAAGGTCATGGCGTGAGTGTGAAGGGGAGTACAGAATGCCATGGGGTAGTGCTTGACACTGGAGGTACCTCAACAAAGGAGTGCGTCTGATGACCAACTGGCACCAGCCACCAGGCGGATCGCCGCCATCACGACCCAACAACCAGGGCTCCAACTCTCTAGGCCCCAACCAGGGAAAAGGCAAACGATTTGCAGTCGTTGGCCTTCTTCTAGTCGTTATTGCCGGACTTGCTGCTGCCGCTGGCCTATTTACGGCCAATCGAGACTCTGACACAGCGAGCGACGATGCGCTCAGCCGACGAGACAGCACCAATCTTTGCGGACAGCTGGCATGCTGACTTGAGCTCCCAAGAGTTCCCGCCAGATGGCACATGCCTGTTTGCCAAGATCATCCCGCCCGTCGGTGGCGACACCCACTTTGCGAATCAGGCGGCAGCGTTGGCTGCCATGCCAGACGAACTGCGTGAACGAATCCAGGACCTGAAGGTCGTCCATTCGGCACAGATTCCCTATGCGTCCGACGGCGTGTACGGCGAGCCGGACAAGGACAACGAACGAGCCATGAACATCGTGACCGACGAGAGCGCGTACTCAATCCAGCTACACCCGATGGTTCGTCCCCATCGTGAGACCGGCGAAGACACGTCGTACAGCACGATCGGGTTCATCATCGGCATCGATGGCATGGAGCAGGAGTCGGCCATGGAACTGCTGCGCGAGGTCTACAGCTGGCAATCCCGCGACGAGTTTGTGTACATCCACAGTTGGCAGCCGGACATGTTGGTCGTGTGGGATAACCGGTGCATCCTCCACAAGGCGACCGGCGGCTATGACGGTCACGAACGGCTGCTATACCGCACCACCAGTGGTTACAACCACGAGCTGTAATCGTGGCAGATACCGACGTGGGACGTCGTCATGGTTGGACGTCTCCTTGGTACGAGCGATCGGAACGTTTGCCCCGGTAGATACGCATATCGATGGCTCGGACCGCGTTGTTGCGTTCTTGTGGCTGAATGCGGAACAGCAGTCGGGGTTCGGTCTGCATGTTGTCGAAGAACGCGTCGGGGTCGCCGCCGGGCACCGATCCAACGTATTTATCTACGAGCAGCCGACTGATTGGCCAAATATCGAAGTCATGCAGTTCGAACGGCTCGGCGTTCCCATCGATACCGATGTGGCCAGCGGACTCACCTAGTGCCTCAACGCAGAGTGAACAACGGGGATCGGCAATGAGTTGTTTACACCACACACGTCCGTAGGTGCCGGTCAGCCAGAAGGCATCGTCGTGCCACAACCACCAGATGGGCACCGTGTACGGAAGGCCATTCTCGCGCAATGTCGCTAGGACGCCCACATGGGGTTCGGTGAGGAAGCGCTGATAGAAGTCGGGTTGCATTCTCGGCATTTCTCGATCATTGCAGCATCGAGTCGCGATAAGGGAACCGGGCACAAACGCGAGTTGTTGACATATTCGGGCTAGCCATTCGCCGTTTGGTTCGTCACAATGCAGCCATGGACCTTGATCGATTCGAATGGCTGGCGCTCCGCACAGAAGCGGCCATCGATCCCTCTCAGCAGATAGTTGACCCGCACCACCATCTGTGGAACCGGAATGACAGCACCTATCTTGCCAATGAACTTCTCGCGGACACCGGCAGCACCCACAACGTGACACACACCGTGTTTGTTGAGTGTCGTTCCAAATGGGACCGAGACGCCGAACCTCACATGGCCCCGGTCGGCGAGACCCGATTTGTTGCTGGTGAAGCGGCAGAGATGGCAGAACGCGATGGCGCAGATATCGGGGCCATCGTGAGCCACGCTGACCTACTTCAGGGCGACGCAGTCGCCGAGGTGCTCGCGGCTCACGACAAGGCTGGCGCCGGGTTGTTCCGTGGAATCCGCCATGCCACGCCATGGGATGAGGACCCAGATGCGCACAATGCGCACACCGGAAGCTTCCAACACATGATGCGCTCGCCCGAGTTCGTAGCTGGCGCCCGCACGCTGGCGTCGATGGGTTTCAGTTTCGACTCGTGGTTGTACCACCACCAGATCGCCGAACTCGTAGAACTCGCTCGGGCCGTGCCCGACCTCACAATCATCTTGGATCATCTCGGTGGACGGCTCGGCGTGGGGACCTATAGCGAGCAGCGTGACAAGATCAAGACCGAGTGGAAAGATGCGATGTCCGCAGCGGCAGCGTGCCCGAACATCGTGCTCAAGGTTGGCGGCATTGGCATGGACAATGTCTTTGGCACCGGTTGGAGCCAGTTGGAACGCCCTCCGTCGTCGGAAGAAGTCGCGGCGTACTTCATCGATGACATCCGGTGGGTCATCGACACGTTCGGCCCGAACCGTTGCATGTTTGAATCGAACTTTCCCGTCGATCGACAGTCATTGCCCTACGCGGTGTTATGGAATGCCATGCAGATCATGGCCGATGGGTATTCCCCACTCGAGCAGGCCGATCTGTTCGCTGGGACCGCCGCTCGTGCCTATCGCATCAACATGGGCGACTAAGCCAAACGTGCGAGAGATCAACGGCACCTCGGTGTTGATCACCGGTGGCGGTTCCGCTATCGGTGCAGGGGCAGCGAAACACTTCGTGCACCAGGGCGCACGGGTCACGATCAGCGGTCGCCGTGAAGAGTCACTACAGGCGGTCGCGTCGAGGTTGGGCGACAACTGCCATGTCGTGGTGGGTGAGGTCGCCAGCGCAGCTGACCGAGAGCGGATGGTCGACGGAGCTGTTGACCATGGCAGCAAGCTCGATGCCCTGATCTCGAACGCTGGCAACATGCACCGCAATGATGTGGTCGACTTCTACGAGCAGCAGTTGCTCGACGTCTTCAACACCAACGTGGTGGCAGGCATGATGTTGTGCAAACAAGCCCACGACCACCTAGTTGACACCCACGGATGCATCGTCTTTGTTGGGTCGGTCCATACCCAACGGGCGTTCCCGAACGTATCGCCCTACGCCGCCACCAAGGGTGCGCTCGAAGCGCTCACCGGTGTACTCGCTGCCGAACTCGGCAAGGACAACATTCGGGTGAGTTGTGTGCGGCCGGGAGCGGTGCTGACCGAGATCAATGTGCGAGCAGGAGTCACGACAGCCGACGAGCAGCGTGAACGGCGCGATGGTATGGGTTCGATGCACGCGCTCGGGCGTATCGACACGGTGCAAGAGATCG
>Ga0209631_10005082_pt1 | contig 14139 bp, 9 predicted proteins | sample COG_08_FD_184752 | JGI IMG/M metagenome (GOLD analysis project Ga0209631, IMG submission 184752) | Pelagic Microbial community sample from North Sea - COGITO 998_met_08 (SPAdes) (version 2) | ecosystem: Environmental > Aquatic > Marine > Neritic zone/Coastal water | place: Helgoland, sampling... | reverse complement strand
CTTTCTGGAGGCCCTGTCGGGATTATGCAGGCCTGTCTGGACATCGTTGTACCTTACATTCATGACCGCAAGCAATTCGGTCAGGCAATTGGTGAGTTTCAATTGATGCAAGGAAAGATTGCAGATATGTACACGACCTTAAACGCCAGTCGCGCCTATCTCTACGCCGTTGCAAGGGCGTGTGATCGCGGACTGGAAAGTCGAAAAGATGCGGCAGCGGTTATTTTGTACACCGCAGAACAAGCTACCCAATGTGCGCTTCAGGCCATTCAGGCTTTGGGCGGAAACGGCTACATCAATGATTATGCAACCGGCCGCCTGCTACGGGATGCCAAGCTGTACGAGATTGGTGCCGGCACTTCGGAAATCAGGCGCATGTTGATCGGCCGCGAACTTTTTTCAGAATCCCACTAGTTTAGATCAACGTTTAAGTTTCTCGAAGGTCCGTTCTGAAACTTTTTGCGAGTTTGGATGGATCTCCAATGCGTTCATTTGAGTGCTCAAGCTCGTCGAAACATAGAAGGCATCAGTCGTGGAGTGTGGGATGAGTCAAAGAAGACGGTTTCAAAGTGTTGGATTGCAGAATAGCGCTGGCTAGCAAGGCTAACACCAACACCGACCGTTCCAAAGAGGATCCTAAGCTGCACCCAGTTTTCTTTGGATGTCTTAACCCAAACAATGATAAGAGTATCTATATCGAACCGCTCTTAGATTAGGGCGATGAGGATTTCCTTGAGGACCTAAGGAGCGCGATGATTTACAGTGAAGCCATCAGGGTTAGCGTTAAGTACGATTTTGAGCACCACTTTCCTGAAGATAACCTGCCAGATAGAGATGGATTGAAAACTAAAAAAGCCTCTTTTTAGAAGAGGCTTTTCCCGATGGACGGGTTGTTTCTACCCAGGTTGTTGTGTCTTTGTTAGAAACCCATGTTCATTCGAAACGCTGCAAATTAACAATAAGTGAGTTGCCCAAAAAGGTTGCGACCTCATTCATACGGTCGGCCCAGTTGGCGAAGTCTTCGGACTGCGAATAGATTGCTCGCCAAGCGTCCATTTCAGCCATGTCTCGATAAGCAACGGCAATCGCGCCGCTCATTTGACTTTCACCACAGAACAGACATTCGACTAACGTCACCCTGCCTTTAAATTTATTCCCATCAGGGGTGTTTAGAAATTTGTCTAAGGTAGCTGCAACTTCGCCCAGCTGAGTGGTATCGAGAGGAACCCACTCGGTGTAGCGGTAGTCGCTTGATGCAGGCCCCCACGATTGAATGCTCGTCATCATCCGCTCGTTAGATTTTTCAACAGTAGCTGTCCAAACGTTACCCCATTCCAAGCGGTCAGTGGCATGCACCGGATCTAACCAGAAAGTTGTATTCCATTTTTGGAAGGCTTACATGCTTGGAAAAGTCATAACCATGCCATGGGTTGCTTGATCAGTACCATTGACGGATAGCCAATTTAAAGCAACATTTCCCGGAGTTTTTTGGCCGAGTTCAGATGCCATAAATCGATTCAATCCTGCGATGAACCGATCGCTCCCGCCGGGTTTAAATTCGAGGGTTTGCGCAACCCAAACAGGGGCAGCATGTAGCCAACTACTCCAAGTCAAACAGGCAAGTACCAAGATCTTTGTGAACTTCATAAGGCTTCTCTCTTAGTGGGTAAGAAAAAAATAAGCGAGTCCCTCAGATCAAGCAAGGATAGTTCGAAATTGGCGTAAAAAAATGAGGGCGCAGCTTCTTAAATCTATTTTTTTAGATTTTTACAATGAGCTTGCCCAAGAAAAATTAAAAAGTTGTGACTCAGAAAAAGTTTTCCGTTAAGTAATGTTGATTTTTGAAAACGTGTTTTCTCGACTGTGCACGGTTTTTGCCACAAAAAGCGGTTTAAAATCTGCATCGAGGGAGCGTTACCGAGAACATTGAGATGTTTTTCAGAAATCTCGCGGAGATAGGCAATTATGTCCAGGCCCTCCCAGACAATGACAGGTTTCGTCTATCGAAAAGCAGTTGAAGGGAGCAGACAATGAAAGTTGAAAACAAACTTACGCCGAACGCGTTACAAATTAGGGGTTTCTTTGAGCCGGGCCCGGGTGGACCCATTTATATGATTAATCTTTTGAGGTTTAGAGAAAAGGCTGAATATGCTGATGGTCATCAATCTGAGTTGAGCGGAGCAGAGGCCTACGCACTCTACGCCGCCGAAGTCTCTAAAATCTTAATCACGCTCGGTGGTGGGGGAATGTTCAATGCAAAAGTCGAACGGTTAGTGCTGGGTGACGTGGAAGAGCTTTGGGATACGGTCGCCATTGCAATGTACCCGAGTCGGCAGGCGATGATCGAGATGATGCAGTCCCCTGAGTACCAAGCGATTCATCATCATAGAGATGCAGGTCTGGCGGGTCAGCTGAACATCGAGACAACGGATGCCGGGGGCTTGTGGCTCGGCGAAGCCGGTTTTAGTTCAATCTAATCTTGATTGGCCAAATGCGCTCTGGTCGCTGGCTGGAAGCCGCAATGCGTGCTGACCGATAGGCGAGCTACAAAGTCGCCAGCAATGCCTCGGTTATGACGATGGGATTCAGCGACTTGTTATTTTAGCGTGAATTCAATCTGTAGTGATTTAAGGGCCCTGAGTAAACAGTGCGGGTGATAGTCAAATTGATTAGCTGGGGCAAAACGTGCTGTTTCAACGCGATCTAAGAATGTTTTAAAGCCCCACCAAAGTTCTCGTCTTGCCAGGGGAGCGCCAAGGCAATGGTGTATTCCTGACCCAAATGCGAGATGGGCACCTGGCTTTTTACGGTTTAAATCGATTTCTGCCGGGCAGGAAAACTGACTGTCGTCTCGATTGGCGGCCCCGTAGCGGACCCCAATTAAGGCACCTTCTGGAATATCAGTATCGCCGATGGTGGTATTTTCGGTTGCTCGGCGCAGTAGCATTTGCACCGGAGACTCGAGCCTTAAAACTTCTTCGATGAAGGGACGCAGATACGTTTCTTGGTCGGTGTTGAGTTGCTCCCAGACCCCCGGGTTCTCAATGAGCAGTTTGATGCCTGCAGATAATGCATTGGTAGTGGTTTCGCTGCCACCCACAAAGGTATCCGCCATCATCTCAGCATGAAGCTCCTCATTGCTGAGCGTTCTGCCCCATTCTGGGATTTCTCGATTGACGAGATCAGATAATAAGGAATCATCAGGATGGGCTCGCAGGCGATCAAAGATGGGCTGGAAATAATGCTGCGCCTCAATCTCTTTTTCGATGCAGGCGATTTCTTCGTCCTCAGAGAGCATCATGCTGATGCGTTTAAAAAAAGCATCGGTCCAGGACTTGATGAGCCATAGATCCTCAGTCGGGGCGCCCATCTGTTTGACAATGATGGTCAGGGGTAGCGGCACTGCCATCGCTTGGACCCAGTCGCATTGGCCTTGAGCGGAAAAATTCTCAAACAAGGATTCCGCTGTCTCCTGGACGAAGGGGTCCATTGCATTGATTTTGGCTGGCCGGAAGGCTTCGTTGAACATGGCCCGCATCTGCTTGTGGTTGGGCTCATCTCGGCCAATGAGGGTCGCACTGGGTAGCCAACCTTGAGTTTCAAACAGTGTGTTGACGTTTTTTTGCCGAGGGCTCTGTGGATCGCTGGCGCGTCGCGTTTTACCGCTGAATGTTTGAGGATGTTGGAGCACGTAACGAACATCCTCAAATCTTGAGACGTGAAAGATATTAGTCGTTGGGTCTTGATAGACGGGTGCTTCTTGTCGGAGTTCAGCGTAATGCTGAAATGGATCGTTCTGCAAGTCTGGGTCAAAAAAGTTAATGTTGATGCTCAAGGGATTTCCTCAGATATCGCGAAGCTTCAAATTAACGAGTCTGCTTAATGTTGGCAACAGTTGATGCAATGATTGTCTCTGTATCGTGTGCTTAGGGTCTTGCCGCGCCCTAATCGCCTCTGAGTGTCGGCGGGTAATCACTAGCCTCTTGATGATTTCCCTCTTTGGATTCGTGCTTAGGGAGGGCCTAAAGCAACTCACGAATATCGGAGGGGCTCTTCGCCCTGCCAGCTGTTTGCAGCATGAGCGATGAAGTCAAAGCGCGCCTGAGTTGCCGTTGTCTTGGTCACGATCTCAAGCAGTGAACCGAGAAGCGGCCGGGTATCGATATAAGCAAACGAAACGCTGCGGCTTTGGCCCGCGTTGATGACGGGATAGCCAGCTTGTTCAAAAAACTTCAATTCTGCCTCAAAGTTATCCGTCCAAGAACCCACATGATGAAAAGTTTGGCCCAAACCCTCTGGAACAAGGTCTCGGTAGGCATTTTGCTCAGAGAGCGGTTGAATGAGCTCTATCTGTAGCGGTCCCGCTTGGGAAATCCCGATCCGCATGGAAAGATCCGAGGGTGCGCCATAGTAGGTAACCCGGTTGAAGGTTTGGTACCCATACTCTTTGATGAAAAAAGGACCAACGCCTAATTTCTCTGTCCAGATTTTGCACGCGGCCTCAAGGTCGTCGACGATCCATGCGTTCTGGAAAATAGTTCGGTTTAAAGTGGGTGGCATCACGCATCAGCCTCTTTGCTCAAGATGACCCAATAATATCAATATTTTAGTGACTTCGACTTTTAGCGATTGCTTCAGTCGATCAAAGGTCGAGCCTAACCAGGGGCTCAACACTCAGGCGATCGGACCTGTAACCAAAATCGAACTATCGTTTACTCTGAGCGAAACCTACTGGAAACTCATTTAGGTTTTGGCGTTTCATCAAGGTATCGCTACGAGCCTTTGAGGACACCCAAACGCGAATGGTGCGCCCCTCCCTCTTGCACCATGTTTGGGTGTCCTCGACTTATCGCAGATTCTTTGTGACGAAATGGCATGAAAATCGTCCTCTTTGGTCAGTCCTGTCCCCGCTTGGCAGGTTTAGGTCGCTGCACAGCACGAGGGTCTTCGGAGTCGCTGAGGTTTATTCTCTGGGGTAAACAGTTTCGTTCATGATAAGCCTGTACTTAGGCCGCGACTTAAAAGCGTTGCAAAAAACGCCAGGATTTGAGGTAAATAGGGGAGAAGGGTTCGTTGAGTCAACTGATTCAGTTCAATGCTCCACTCTAGGGACTGAGCATGAAAATTGACTGAAAGCATTGAGTGAAAGCATTGAGTGAAAGCAATGATCCACAAAATCGTTCAGTCAATGACGGATGGTTTTCACTAAAAGTTAGATCAGCAAAGCCAAACCGGATAACCCTAAATCGTGATTCCTGTGTAAGTCCGCTTCGGGTAAAAAGTGGGCTAAACAATTAGATTTCGGGCGCCGGACGTGGAGCGCGGAGTGCATTGCTAGGTTACAAGGTTTGGACTGATCGCACCTGAATCGTCATGCTAAGCTAAAGAAGCCAAGATTTCTTCGAAAGGATACGAGTTGTGCCGAAATATCGCGATGTCAATCAATCGGCAGATCTGAAGATTGATCTAAAGGATACCGATCGGCCGTTGGCCGAAACGCTTAATCCCAACTTTAGATATGCGCTCTTTTCGCCGATCGCGAAAGGCGGGAAATCGCTCATTCAGTCCTGCACGGATATGTACTTGGCCAGACGGGTTTGTTACAAATCCCTGCGCCAGGAGTTCGCCAGTGATGTCACAGAGCAGCGAAGGTTGCTTCGCGAGGCTCGGGTTACAGCAATTTTGCAGCATCCCAATATTGTTCCAACCTATGACCTGGGCCGAGATGCCCGGGGGCATTATTACTTCACGATGAAGCTCGTCCACGGCTACACCCTTCGAGAAGTTTTGGATTACAGAGAGCGCTATGATCTAACCCAGCTGATCAATGTGATCGAGCAGGTTGCACAGGCGCTCTCTTACGCGCACTCAAAAGGGGTGATCCATCGTGACGTCAAACCAGAAAATGTTCTGGTGGGTCCATTCGGAGAGGTCGTGATACTCGACTGGGGACTGGCCAAAGTGTGGCAGAGCGCCGAGCCTGAAGAGGTGAGTCCTAGGCCTGATCTCAATCCAGAACGAGATCTATCGATGACCCACCATGGTGAAGTTCAAGGTACCATCAGCTATATGTCGCCAGAGCAATTAGAAAATCATGCCGACATCGACAATCGAGCAGATGTCTATAGTATTGGCGCGCTGCTTTTTGAGATTTTAACAGGGCAAAATGCAGTGACGGGAGAGACGATGGCAGAATTAGCGCACAGCGTTCGCTTTGATGCGCCTGCGAAACCTTCCAGTTTGTCTCGACTTAAAATTCCAGCACTGCTCGAGGACCTCGCCATGAAATGTCTCGAAAAGAAAGCCGATCAGAGAGTCCAAAATATGGACGACGTTCTGCGAATACTCGCCCAGAACTGGCAGATGACTTAGTCGGTCTGTACTCGACAAAGCAGCGCCGTGATATTGTCTGGGCCGCCGCCGCTGAGCGCGAGATCGATGAGCGAAACAGCTGTTGTCTCAAGATCGGTATGAGCGGCTCTGAGCGCTGTTTCGATATCGTGATCAGACACGACGCTGGTTAAACCATCGGTGGTTAGGAGAACAAGGTCGTCTTTTTCGAGCTGAAGGTGCCCGTTAGCCGCCTCAAATACCTGATTGCCACCCAGGCTCTTGGTAAGAATATGGGCATCACCTGGGCTGGCTCTGCGACCTGTCTGGTTTTTTTCTTCCAAAAGCGTGTGGTCTCGCGTTAGCTGAAGTAACCCGTCACGGTGACTGAATCGATAGATTCTCGAATCCCCCGCCCAAGCATAGAGTAATTTGTTTTCCGGAGTGATTGCGGCGCAGGTCATGGTTGTCCGCATTCCCTGATGCTCCCTCGAGGTTTTTTGATGGTTGATGAGCGCAAGATTGCAGTCTTTGATCGCCTGGGCGATTTGACCCGAATCAGTAATCGTCAGAAGTGCTGGATTTTGGGCAAGGTGGTTGATCGCCATTCGGCTGCAGAAGCCGCCATGGCGGTATCCGCCAAGCCCATCCGCGATGGCAAACAGACCATCGGACTCCCTGAGGAAAAAGGCATCTTCGTTATGGGCACGAACAAGACCTTGGTGGGTCTGACCGGCTAAGGTGAGGCGGTCGATGTTCAGCGCTGGCACGGGTGCGGGGTCGTCAAACATACGCTCGTCTCACCGCGAGTCATGAGCTGAATCTACTGACCAGCGTTCTGACGGCGGATGAGCTTTCCAGGCAGGGCTCCGGTGGCTCGGCCTTCACGATAGATCACATCGCCTGCGACCACGGTCAGCTCGAGTCCATCGGCGTTTTGTAAAAAGCGCTTACCGCCGGCGGGTAAATCCTGCACGATATGGGGCGTTTTGAGTTTCAGTGCTTCAAGGTCAATGACGTTGATGTCGGCTTTGAGTCCTACTTTGATCATGCCCCGATCGTTGAGCGAATAGAGTTCCGCAGGCTGCTGGGTCAGCATTCGAATGCCCTGGCTCAGCTCGATCTTTGCTTTTTGTTTGACCCACTTTGTGATCAGGTACAAGTTTGCGCTGGCATCACAGATGGATCCAACGTGAGCACCGCCATCTCCGAGTGCAGCCACGGTATGAGGGTGCTGCAAGAGCTCTGGAATACCATCGGCGTAGTTTGCTGCAGGAATGTAGATAAGGTTTGTGCCTGCGTTGCCAAGGAGATAATCATACAGCCAGGACTGAGGGTCTTTGCCTTCAGCATCGGCCCGAGCTTGAACCGAATCGGTGGGTTCAGGCAGGTATTCAATGGGGTCAACCATGGGATACATCTTGTTGTATTTGTCGTTGAATATTTTGACAAAGATGTGGGGGTTTATATTGGATTCGCCCAATATTGCAGCCTTTGTTTCTGGATCGGTTAATCGGTCCAGGCGTTCCTCAACGGGCAATTCGCTGAGCGCTAGATATGTTGGGCGACGATAAAAGGGATTCATAGAGGAAGGCATACCCATCATCATCCCAACCGGGCGGGATAAGACTTGTCCTCGAATATCAAGGCCACGGGTTTGTGCGGCCTCCACCATCGAGAGCTGCTCTCTCCAAAGTTCGGGTTGGTTGTCGAGTTGAAGCAGGGTAAAGGTGCCTTTGGCGCCGGTTGCTTTGCAAGTGTCCTCTAAAATACTGAATTCGTCAGCGGGATCGTCCCAATCTGAAATCAACTGAAAGACGTGCCCTTGCTCCCCCGACAACGTTTTGCCTAGGGCTTTAAGCTCCTGAGTGGCTGCTTTGTAAGTGGGAATGAGCGAGCCATCGCTGCTTCGGTGTACCAATGTCCGGCTGGTCGAAAACCCAACGGCTCCTGCAGCCATGCCTTCTGCGAGTAAAGCCTGCATGGCCTTAATATCTTCAGCTGTGGCGGGCTCTCGGTTAACAGCGCGCTCGCCCATTACAAAAACTCGTAAGGGGCCATGGGGATATAAGGCGGCAACGTCGATATCACGGGGCTTACGATCTAGGCTGTCAAGAAATTCGGGGAAGCTTTCCCAATCCCAAGGCAAGCCCTCGTTCATTGCGGTTTCCGGAATCTCCTCGACGCCTTCCATCAGCTGAATCAAAACCTCGTGATCGGTGTTCCGGCAGGGGGCAAAGCCAACACCGCAGTTTCCCATGACCACGGTGGTGGTTCCTAAATTTGAGGAGGGCGCCAAATGCTGGTCCCAGGTCGCTTGGCCATCGTAATGGGTGTGCACGTCGATGAAGCCCGGCGTCACGATTTTCCCAGAAGCATCGATCGTTTCGTTGGCAGAGTGTCCGGAAAGCGCGCCGATGGCTTCGATAACACCGTTTTTGATGCCGATATCTTGGTGCTCGGGCGCGGCGCCAGACCCGTCATAGATCTGGCCATTTCGGATAAGGATATCGAAATGGGTCATAGCGATTGCTCTGCGTATAAGGTTGCCCTGAATGTAGCGCTTAATGCCCAAGAAATCTAGGGAGGGCTTGTGCTTACCCCAGATATAACTCGAGATGGCCTAAGCCTGGAAGCGATTTATCGCTCAGGACAATGACTCAACGATCTCAGGGCCAAATTTGGGGTATTCGTCGAGAATTTTGTCTCCAATTGCAGCTTTTAGTGGTGCGAGCCAAGGCTCGAAGGGCTGGTAAGCATTCAGGCCTGATTGGTAGATGGGTTGCCTAACTTGCTCAGAACTCGGCGTGCGAACGCTGCGCTCGGTGCGATGAAAATCGAGACAAGCCGCATCAAAAGGTAAGTCGCAAAAATCAAGAATTCTCCGCACTTGGGTTTCGAGGTCAAAGACTACCGCCTCGTGATGAACAGTTAAGATATAGTCTGGAAGGACGGTATTCCAGTGTTTCATCAGGTCCATGTAATCTTGATAATATTGACCGATATCCTCGAGTCCATAGCTGAACTCTTGGCCGCTTGCGAAAAGCTGTTTATAACCACTGAAGCAACAGGCCAATGGGTGCCTGCGGGCATCAATGATCTTAGCATTGGGCAAAATCAGCTTAATCAAGCCAATGTGTCTGAAGTTGTTGGGCATTTTGTCGATGAAGTAGGGCGCGCTGCCCCGGTGTATGCGCGTATCGTCAAGATATTTCTGGCCCATTTCCCTCAGCACATCCTCAGGAATAGTGGTCAGGCACGCTGGGTATTGAGGATCATCCTGAAGCCGCCTGCGACCATCTAGCTCAAACGCAAAAGCCGCGATGTTGGGCAGTTCTTGAGTGCCATCTACCAGGGGATGGGAAGCTAAAATCTGCTCCAGTAAGGTCGAGCCTGCTCGCGGTAATCCCACGATAAAAATGGGGTCAGGCGCTGTGATACCCGACTGTGACCGGTCGCTGAACAGCTTAGAGTGACAGACCTTGTGCTGCAGTTTGAGCCGATTGCTGAGCAGCTCGCTGTCGAAGCCAATGGCGGACTGTTTTATGGCGTTGCCGGTTTTGTAGAACTGAAAGGACTGCTCGAAATCTTGTTGATCTTCAAAGTGTTTGCCAAGTGCAAAATTGAGATGAATTTGATCAATGCTGGGGACGGCGTCGCTGCCAACAAAGCCCAGCATCTGATCGACTTCTGCCGCGTCAAATCGGTAAGTTTTTAAATTGGCTAGGCTCCAATAAGCATCACCAAAACTTGACCGCGCACCATAGGCGTCTCTGTAAGCGGCGATCGCGAGCTCGGATTGATCGATGGTTTTCAGTGCATGTCCCTTAAGCAAATGGACTTGAGCAGGGTCAGGTACTTTTGGCGTGACGTGTTCATAAATCTCAATGGCCTCTTCGAATCGGCCGATGGCAACGCATTGATTGGCATACGCCGTTTGGTGCCTGACGTTGGTGGGGTCCTTTTCAAGCAAATGTTCCGCCTCTTGGAATGCTTGCTCATACTTTTGACGCTTATAAAGTACGCCCATATAGTCATAACGGGCGAGCAGGTTTTCTGGTTCGAAGGCCACAGCATTCTCGAGCAGGATTTCTGCATCGTCGAGTACCTCGGTTTGGATACCGAGATAGGCCAACAACCGCATACCCTCGACGTGTCTGGGATTGCGTCTAAGGAAGAGCCTGCAGAGCTGCTCAGCGCCAGCCAAACGGCCCTCGTTAATGAGGTCCCGAACCTGCAGAAGTGCTTTCGGGAGTGCCCCAAGGTTCTCGATTTGCTGCGCCGACTCTATTTGAATGAGTGGGTGATCCTGAGGGTTGGTGAGCTCGTTGAGGGCCTTCCAACTGCCAATCAAAGCATCGTTGAGGGTGACAGCGGCTCTGAAAGCGGATATCGCTTGCTGGGTTTGATCGAGGGATTTGAGGGTATACCCCATCTCCTGGTGTCCGCGGGCATACCGAGGAAAGTCTTCAATCAGCGCATCTAATGCGGACTTTGCCGAGTCGAGTTTCTTCAAGTAGCGCAGACAAACACAGTAATAATAGCGTGTCTCGCGATCCCCCGGTGTTTCTATAAGTTGTTGAGACAGCAAAGCTGACGCTGCAGATATGTCTCCCGCAGCGAGCTTTTCTTTGGCTGAACGTGTTGATTCAGGAATGGGTTCGGCTTGGCGCATGATGTCTTTAAGATCTTGGTTTCACGACAGATCTTATCATGCGCCAATACCGAGGGGCTTAATTCATGTCGTAAGAGACACGAAGACCCATGGTTCGTGGACGGTTGGTAGTAATACGCTCGAAGAAATCCTGGCGATTAATGTGCAGTTGAGCCCGCTCATCAGTTAGGTTGCTGACAAACAGCTCAACACCCCAGCCATCGCTGAGGTTTTCAACACCAATCGAGGCATCTACGATACCGTAGCTGTCTTGCATGGTGTTGGGCTCATCGACTGTATCAACAATAGAGTTGAGGGCTTCACCAGCGTACTTATACCCAAATTGCCAATGAGCACCTAAATCGTTGCTCATTTCCCACTCGTACCGAGCCCGAAGACTGACTTGAGTTTCAGGCGTCAGCGGCAACATGGATCCGGCATCTGCAACAACGATATCAAACGCAGGGTCAACGAAGACAAGCTCAGTGTCGTTGAAGGATGCTGCAGCATAGAATGTCAGTTGTTCGTTCACAGACCAGACTAAATCACCTTCGATGCCGCTGATTTCGGCGTTACCGCCGTTGTCGACGATCGTTAGGATCGAAATATTCTGGGAATCGAATTGAGAGACCTGGATGTCCTCCCAATCAATTCTGTAGATCGAACCATTGAATCGAACGGCGCCGTCAGCCAGCGTGGCTTTCCAACCAATTTCCATATTCTCGAGAGAATCTGACTCGAAGACATAAGGCAGGCAGTATCCTGGGAATCCAGATGCATTGCTGGGTATCGCGACTTCGTTGCCACAATTTGTACCGTCGTCTCTTATATTTTGAGCATTGGCACTATAAACACCGCCTTTTTGCGCCGCGGCACGATTAAAACCAGGAGGACGGTAGCCTTCAGACCAGGTTGCGAAAATCAACGTATCTGAGTTTTCCGGCTGCCATGATGCGGTAAATCGCATGATGGTGTCTGTCACATTCAGAGGTTGTAATTCTGCAAAGTTGGTCTGATAGTCTCGACCACCGGTCAGCGCAGGCCTGATATCGTTGGTGGGGTCTGCATCATCGATGAAAAGCGGACGGTTACCGTAGCGCCATGCGCCGTATCCGGTAAAACCGTAGTCTAGATCATAGTAGCGTGCTCCGACGGCCAGAGAGAGGCTATCGGTGACGTCCAAAGTGATTTCTCCAAAGAGGGCAGTCTGTTCCTCCGTTCGAGTGTTATCGTTCCGGAATTGCGTCGAGTCTGTGAGTAGGCCTCGAGCATTGGCTTCAGAATTTGCGAAAGTACCGCTTGTTCTGATGTCGATGGGCGAAAATCCTGCATCCATAGGTGCTTGATAGTTAAAGTCGCCCACGTGCAAGATTTCAAAGTCTTCAAAGAAGACGCCGCCCTGCATATTGAGTCGACCATCCCAGTTGGTTGCGACACGAAATTCATGGGTCCAACGCGTGTTTTCGTTTTCGATTCTGGCTGCGTTTGCTGGCGTTCCGCACTCAACAACCCCGGGATCACCGCCAATGGTTGGATCGAAGGTGTAGAAGGTGCTTGGATCATAGTCGGTGTTGTAGCCTGTGCCGAGGCCATTGTAGTAGCCTCCGACAAGATACTCGCACTGGTAGCCAGAAATGAATGCGCCGATGTTAGTGTAGCCGGTGTAGTCGATGTTGGCTGTGACGTCCCGATCAAGGAAGGCACCGGTGTAGACAACATCAAGGACGCCGATCCGACCCTCAATCGTCCAAGCTGTTTGATTAAAATCATCGTTGAGGAAGTCATCGCTATAGCGTGACACCTGAAGATCATCCAGCATTGGATCGTAGTCGAAAACCCCTTCAGTGGAGAGGCTTTGAGCGGTGTGTTGCAGTAGGAGACTCCAATCATCGTTGATCAAGTATTTGATACCGATGCGGGCTCCGGCGTAATGCGCATCGTTGAAATCGTCTTCAACGAGTCCTGCATTGTTAGCAACGGCTTTGTTGACCGGAACGGTCAAACCATCTGGGCCCACAACGGTCCCATTGGCAAAGACAGTACCTGCAGCGTAAGTAATGGAATCCCCAGGGAATGTAGGATTGATGCTGCTGTCGGCTTGGAAAGTGCCAGCAACATTATCGATGAAGCCGCCTTGACGGTCATTGTAGAGCGCGACTCGCGCGGCCATCTTGCCTTCCATGATTGGGAAGTTCAGCATCAGCTCACCAGAATTGCTGTCTTCGCCACCCGAGGTCTGCGACCAGCTGCCGTTAAAGCTCGCGTCAAACTCGTCAATGACGGGTTTGTTGGTGATTAAACGAACCGTGCCTGCCATAGAACTTGCACCGTAGAGGGTCCCTTGAGGTCCAGGCAGTACCTCGATGCGCTCCATGTCGCTGATGTAGACATCAAGATTACGTCCACCGGCGGTAACAGGTTGCTCATCAAGATAAAGCGCAACGTTAGGAGCAGAACCTTGAGACTCCGCAACGGTGATGTTGATGGCATCAACGGCCGCGCCGCGAATATAGATTTCGTTCTGTCCAGGGCCACGGCCACCGGCATTGACGTTCGGGAGATATTTCACGTAGTCAGAGAATTCTTGGATGTTTTGGTCTTCTAGCTCTCTGGATCCAATGGCTTGTATCGTTACCGGCGCATCCTGGAGCGGAACAGCGCGTTTGGTTGCGGTTACGATGATTTCTTCGATTTCTGCCGTGGCTTGCTGACCTGATGCCGCGAGGGCTGCAAGAATAGCAACGTTAAGCTTTTTTTTCTGAAACATTCGGACGCCTCTTAGTTAATCAGTGGTCATTATAGGGGAGATTAGAGAACAATGCACATTGACCAGGCCGCCAAGACTATCGATATATAAACTATTGATTATAATCATTTATTATATTTTATAGCCGTTCGTATTCGAAGTAATTGTGCTGACGAATGACGCTCTGAGACGTCGATTCAGATCTCTGTTCTCAAGGATGATTCATGCTTCATTGTTTTCTGATGGATCAAGGGTCGATCGAGGGCTCAATCGTTGGGGGTTTTGCTTAAGCTGCGGGCAAGGTTAAAAAAGTAACAAGATCAGGTCCTACTGCTGGCATCGCTATTGGCGGGCAGCGGTTCCTCCGGGGTGTTCAGCATAAGCTATACTCCTTCCGGGCTTTACTACC
>Ga0209631_10005080_pt1 | contig 14141 bp, 15 predicted proteins | sample COG_08_FD_184752 | JGI IMG/M metagenome (GOLD analysis project Ga0209631, IMG submission 184752) | Pelagic Microbial community sample from North Sea - COGITO 998_met_08 (SPAdes) (version 2) | ecosystem: Environmental > Aquatic > Marine > Neritic zone/Coastal water | place: Helgoland, sampling... | reverse complement strand
ACTTTATTATCATATAAACAACCTCAAGATGAGATTGTGGTTCTTGATGACTATTCTGATAATGAAAAGACGAAAGCTATATTAGATTATTATTCATCTACTTGTGATATAAAGTTAGAACAAAGAAATTTATTGAAAGATTTTGCTAGTCAAAAGAATTATCTTAAAAGTATGTGTACTGGTGATTATAGTTTTAACTTGGATGCAGATGAAATGATATCTCATTGGTTTATGAAAGATATACACGATATACTTGAGGGTAACGAAGTTGATTTAATTTTTGTTCCGAGAATAAATACTGTAGAAGGTATAACAGAAGAACATTGTAGGATGTATGGGTATCAAATAAATGAAAAGGGGTGGATAAACTATCCTGATTGGCAAGGTCGTATCTTTCGTAACCGACCAAACATTCGTTGGGAAAAACCTGTACATGAACAACTAACAGGTTTTCAGACATATGCTCATTTACCAATGGAACAGAAATATTCTATTATCCACCCAAAAACAATAGAAAGACAAGTGGAACAGAATAAATTTTATAATGAAGAAATAACAGCAAAACTTAGGGGGATTTGATGGCACATAAAGAACAATGGGTATTTTGTGGAAAAGTAAAAGGATTACATCCACAATATTTTGAAAATAAAAAAGTTTTAGATATCGGTTCTTTCGATGTAAATGGTAATGAAGAATTTTTATTTAAAAATTGTGAATTTATTGGGTTAGATATAGGTCCGGGAGATGGGGTAGATGTAGTATGTCCTGCCGAAGAATATGATAAACCAGATGAGTATTTTGATACGATTATTTCTTGTGAGTGTTGGGAACATAATCCTAACTATGTAGAAAGTATTCAGAATGCTATTAGAATGTTAAAGAAAGGTGGGTTATTTTTCTTTACATGTGCTACTACCAATAGACCTGTTCATGGAGTTTCTTATTTAGAAGAACAATGTTCATCAGAGCATGATAACTGGAAAACATTACCTAATGTATCAAGAGAAAATTGGGATAACGATTACTATAAAAATATAACAGAACAAGATATAAGAGAAGCTATCGATGTAGATAAAATATTTAGTTCTTATGAATTTGAAATAGAAGAAAACCATTGTGACTTGTACTTTTGGGGTATAAAAAAGTGATAAAAGTAAAGTTACTTGAATCAGATATACATCGTAATGAAACTTCTTTTAGATATTATCAATTTAATAACAATTTATTTAAAAAGGTAGGAATAGAGTTTACTGATTCTGATAGTTACGACTATGCCATGGTTGGTCAAGCTAGTATTATTGATAAAAAATTATCGTTAGAAGAATCTGTTAATAAAGGATTAGAATTTTTATCAAAGATTACCGGAGATTATATCATATTTGATGGTCAAGATTCTACCACACTAATTGGTACATTTGATGTTTTTTCACAATCTTCCGCTGTTGCTTTTTTAAAAACGGTATACTTAAAAGATTTTGATTTGTATAAACAAGGGTGGGTTAATGGTAGAATGTATTGGGGAAAGGGAGATTATTCAGTACCAAATATAGATGATTATAAACATAAGATGAAGTTATCTGGTACCAATTGGGGAAATACAATGTTCCCAACTGGACAATTTTCTTTTTATGAATATAATTCAAATAAAAAATATGATTTATGTGGAATGTTTCAGTATCCTATGTTAGAAGAATCCTTAGAACATGGAATATCACAAACATCACATTACAATAAATGTAGAAAACCTGTTTATAATTTAATTGAATCGGGTAAATATAATGCTTGTAAGTTGGTCAACGGAGAGAGACTTCCACAAAAAAAATATTTAGAAAATATGTATAATTCTAAAATAATATTTTCACCGTATGGGTTTGGTGCTTACGGAGCTCCAAGAGATGTACAATGTGCTCAGTTTGGTTCTATATTGATAAAGCCGAGGATGGATTGGATTGATACCACACCTAACATGTATGTTGAAAATGAAACTTATATAGCATGTGAACATGACTTTAGTGATTTGGAAGAAAAGGTAGATTATGTTTTATCTAACTTTGATAGATTACAAAAATATTTAACAGAAAACTTTAGAAAAAGATTAATTGATGTTTACAATCCTACATTTTTGGTGAAACATACATACGATTTATTTTCTAATTTAGATGGAGTTACAATATGATAATAAAAAAATCAGATGTTAAATCAATAGATTTATCTAATTTTGTTGATATAGTTCAACGAGATGACCATAAATTAAATATAAATGATATAGCTGGTCACCATCATTATAAACTATTAGCTTACTTAAGTTTAAATTTAAATGGTTTAATAGTAGAGTTAGGTACACATCATGGTACTGGTACTTTAGCTTTATGTTCTAATGAAAAAAACAGAGTGATAAGTTATGATATAAAAGATATTTTTGGTTTATCACATGTTCCTGAAAACTTAACATTGAGAGTGGAAAATATTTTAAATTCGTTGGATGGGATGGAACAATTATTAGATGCTGAATTAATTTTTATGGACACAGCACACACTGGAGATTTTGAACAAACTATTTTTGATTGGTTAAGAGAAAACAATTATGACGGAATACTATTATTAGATGATATTTTTTGGGCTAATGAAATGATAAAGTTTTGGGAAGGTATAGACATTACTAAATACGATTTGACAGATATAGGACATGGAGATCCTAAAGATATTTTCGGTCCTGCAGGAAATGTTCCAGGTACTGGTTTAGTTGACTTTTCAAATAAAGTGAAGATTGAAGATTAAATGAATTTTGCTATGATAATAGATGGATGTCTACAGACTTCATATTACGTTAAAGATAAAAAATCTTATAAATTTAATACTGATGAACCTTATCAGCATCATCATTCAATTGGAAATGAATGTCATTTAGGTTTATGGGGTTATCCATTTTTATTTGATGGATATTTTTTAAATTGGACAGAGTTTGAAGAGTTACCTACTTTAGATTTAGATTTAATATTAGTAGCAATTGAAAAAAAACCAAACCTTTACAATGTGAGTATGTTGAGACAAAAATATCCAAACGCTACAATTGTTGGGTTTGTCAAGGAGTCTCATTGGATTCATTCATCTATAGAACAAAGAATAAGTTTTTTTAAAGATTGTGATTTTGTCACTTATCCTTGGAATATTAAATATGACATAGAAGGTGGAATAAACGGCATCGGAACTTTAAGTGAGGCCTGTGGTAAGAAGGTAAGTTACCTACCTTATCCACATGATATAGAATATCTTTATAAAAAATACTATACTCAATATAGAGATAAAAAAATATTGGCATATAAAGCTACAGACGATAGAGGTCAATCTACTAACTTTACTTCTAAGATGGGTGAAAAGTACGGATTTGATGTATATCAACATATTGTAAAATGGACAGGTCCTGGTCATCAACAATGGGAAGAGTTTTTGAGTGGAATAAATTCTGCTATGTATTGTTTTAATTTAAGTGATAGAGTATATGGTGGAACGATGGGTGTTCAATGTGCTGCTTTAGGTATATTAAATGTTGGTGGGATAGAAGATTCACATAAATTATTATGGAGTGATACATACACAAATGAAGAAACGATATTAGAACATGAGTTTTTATATACGATAGTAAATCAATCAAGATATAATGATGTTATAGAAAACGCTTACAATAAAGCTATTGGTAATTATTCTCATGATGCCGTTAGAAAAAGATTATTGGGGATAGTTAAATGAATTGTTTAGTAACAGGTGGTGCTGGATTTATAGGTACAAATTTAATTAAAAAGTTATTAGACGATGGACATAAAGTATTCTCCATCGATAATTATTCTACTGGTAGAAAAGAAAACGAACAAGATGGATGTAGATATTTTAATCTTGATTTACAAACATCATCTCTTCATATTGATGAGATGTGTATCGTAACAGGTATTGATAAATTAGATGTAATATTTCATTTAGCAGCAGAGGTTGCTAGTATAGATTATTCTTTTGAAAATCCATATGAGACTTTAAAAACTAACATAGATGGAACGATGAAGATTTGTGATTACGCTAGAAAGAACGATGTTAGGGTAGTTCTTGCCAGTAGTTGTGCTGTAACCGATGGTGAAGATTTAAATGTATATGCTTACTCTAAAGCAAAAGCCGAAGATATATGTAATTTTTATAATCACTTTTTTAATTTAGGTATTGGTATTGTAAGATTTGCTAATGTATATGGTTATAATCAACGAACAGAAGGACCTTATAGGTCAGTCATATCTATATTTGATGAGTGTTATTTGAACGAAGAACCACTTCCAATCCGAGGTGATGGTAATCAGACAAGGGACTTTATAGATGTAAGAGATATATGTAGGGGTTTAATTAAGATATCAAATGAGTCAAGTGGTACATATAGATTGGGTACTGGAAGTAGTATATCAATTAATGATATTGCTGAAATGTATGGGTTACCAACATACAATGTACCTAGTAGGGAAGGTGAATCAGAGGTATCACAAACAGACTTAAGTAAAAATAGTTTTGAGTTTAAAACAAAACATACTATAAAAGAGTGGATTGATAATTTAAAATGAATATAACTACTATAGGACATGCTGGTCTTTACATAGAAACCAAAGATTGTAATATTTTATGTGATCCTTGGAAACATGAGAATCCACAATTTTTTGGAACTTGGTATGTATATCCTGATAATTCAGATTTAAATTGGGATAAGATGATAGAAGAAACAGATTATTTATATGTCTCTCATACTCATAAAGACCATTTTGATTCTGTATTTTTGAAAGAGTTATCAGATAGAAACAAAAAGCTTTGGGTAATATTACCTAAATACAGTAACTCTTCTTTAAGTAATGAGTTGATGAAAGTTGGATTCAATAGATTTATATTAGAAAAACATACCGATGGTGATACTACTATGGTAACCTATCCAGCAGAAACAATAGATAGAGAAAGAGAAGATTCCTCTTTGGTTGTAAATGAGGATTTTACATTTTTAAATTTTAATGATTCTACTATAGAGTTTTCACATAAAGAAGATATCATACAGAGATTTGGTAGTGTTGAAATGGCAGCTGGTCAGTTTTCTGGTGCTAATTGGTGGCCAATATGTTACGAAAATTATTCAGAATCTGAGTTAGAACAGATGTGTGTAGATTATCGAAAAAGAAAATCTTCTAAGTACATTGAGATAATGAATTATTTAGATATAGATAAGATGATACATACATCAGGACCTCCTTGTTTTTTAGAAGAGGGTTTAGTACATCAAAATTGGGATAGTATATTTTTTGATAGTTGGGAAGTACCAGAATTTAATGATTATGAAAATATTTATAGAGTTATGCCAGGTGATAGGTTTAACTATCAAAATGTTGTTGATAGGAAGGAAAGACCTTTTTCTAAAAGAGATTTTATAAATAGTAAGATATACAAAGCCGATGATAGCGTAGATTTACAAGAATGGGAAGAATCGAAGGGTAAATTTTTAAATTGGATGGATAATATTCTGTCGAATGCTAATTGGTTAAGAAGATATATTTCACATAAAATTTATATATCAGTAGATGGATATCAAACATTTTATTTAAACTTTAAACAAAAAAAGGTAGAGGTGTTTGACGAGGTTAAATATCGTGGCTCTTATTATTCAATTAAAATACCAGCAAGAATATTCTATAAGTTAGTAATGGAAGATTATGATGATTGGGAACAAGCTTTCTTAAGTTCAAAATTAAAATTTAAAAGAATACCAGATAGATATAATCCTTGGATACTATCTTTTTTTAGAAATTTGAGTATTGAGAAATTAAATTCAATTTATAATTTAAAACAATCGAAAGAGAAAAGTAAAGAAAAAATACAAGTTGGTGACTATCTTGTGGAAAAGTATTGTCCACATCAACAATATGATTTGTCACACCATAGTGAAGTTGATTTAGAGAAATGTGAGATACAATGTTTAGGTCATGGGTGGAAATGGAAATTAGATACTGGCAAGGGTATTAATTGTAATTTGGACATTGAAACAAAAAAAGTTTAATATTTATAAATACATATATAGAGGAATAAGTTATGAAGTTATTAATGACAGGTGGACTTGGTTTTTTAGGTTCACATTCAATAGAAAAGTATAAATCAGAAGGTTTCGATATAACAATAATAGATAACTTATCGTCAAATGTTATAGAACCGAATGATGAATTATGTGATGGTTGTAAAGTTATAGTTGACGATATTCTAAACATATCTTGGGATGATGTAGAAGAAGAATATGATATCATATTACATTTGGCTAGTCCAGTTGGTCCTGTAGGAGTATTAAAACACTCAGGTCAAATGGCTGGGTATATTTTAGATGATATCTATTGGGCTATTGAGGGTGCTAAAAAATCTGATTGCCCACTAATATTCATATCTACTTCTGAAATTTATGGTTATAGAGATACTGCTGAATTTTTAAAAGAAGAAGACGATAAACTTTTAGTAGGAGATTTTGCGGTTAGAAATGAGTATTCTATTGGAAAGTTATTAGCTGAAATAGTTCTGTCTAATACTGCTAAAGTATCTGATTTAAAGTATCAGACAATAAGACCATTTAATATTAGTGGTCCTAGACAATTAAAAGATGGTGGTTTTGTACTACCTACTTTTGTAAATCAATCTTTAAAAGGTGAACCGATTACTGTGTTTAATACGGGTGAACAAGTTAGAGCTTTCACATATGTAAAAGATATAGTAGATGGTATCTATTTGACATCAGTTGCTAATGATAATATGAATGAAATATGGAATATAGGAAATGGTGATAATGTATCTACTATAAATTATATGGCAGAAAAGGTAAAAGAGTTTACCAATAGTAACTCTGAAATATCTCATGTTAATCCTAAAACAATTCACGGTCCTTTATTTGAAGAAGCTTGGGATAAGATACCTAACGCTGATAAGATAAAGTCTACGTTGGGGTGGAAACCAACTTTGGGAGTTGATGAAATAATAGAGTCAGTAATAACATTTTGGAAGAAATGATTACGGCATTTATTATCACGGCACACTCTTCCGATAGCTTAAGACCTAAAGGTAATTACTACTTAAAGAGACAAATCGATTCTATCATAAGTCATTGTACACATGAATTTAAAGTTATCATTATAGATAACGAGTCACATCATGAACTGGAGTATCCTTTAGACGATGATAGGTTTATATATAAAAGAGTAGATGACCAAACAATAGAAGGTCATACGGGTGCTTTCAACGAGGGGATTGAGATAGCTTCTAATAATGGTTGTGATATCTTAATAAGTTGTAATGACGACTTGTGGTTTAACGATACTATAAATTATTTTATTCAGTATATTAAAGATACAGACCATGATGATATTGTATACGGTCCTGTTTCTGATGGAATACTATTACCATCTAAACAACATAGCACAGCGCCATATGAGGGTAAATTCGTATTAGACTGCAAATCCTTACATGATAAACCAAATGGTTTCTGTTTTGCTTTTACGAATAACCACTACCTAAAATACAGATATACAGATACAGAATACTTCAATAGGTTAAATAAATACAATGGTGGTGGTGATGGTAAATGGGGTGGACAAGAAGGTCAATTTCAAGAGAATGCTGAAAAGGGTGCATATGCCGTCATAGTAACAGAATGTTTTGTTCACCATGATAAGATAAGAGGTTGGGTTCAACTTAAAGTTCCAGGCACTAACAATGCTTACGATAGACAAGAATATGAAGATAAATATGGAAAAATAAGTTGATTGTTTGATATTTAATTTGTATATTTATATATACAATATTGTTATAATAAAGGGATATTTTATGAAAATAATGGTTACAGGTGGTGTTGGATTTATTGGCACTAATTTAATTAAACGATTACTAAAAGATGGTCATGAGGTTGTTAGTTTAGATAACTATTCTACTGGAATAAAAGAAAATGAACAGGATGGTTGTAAATACATAGATGTTGATGTTTCAGACTCTTCAAGAAGACACAAAGCCTTTGGATTGGAGACTTATCAATTAGAAAAACCTGACTTAATATTTCATATAGCTGCTCTTGCTAGAATACAACCATCTATGATAGATCCAGTAACTTCTATTCAAAATAACTTTGATAGTACACTTAATATATTAGAGTGGGCTAGGGGTAAAAAATGTCCTGTTGTATTTGCTGGTTCAAGTTCCTTTCATAAAGGATTATGGGATAGTCCTTACGCTTGGTCAAAGTTTGCTGGAGAACAACTTTGTAGATTATATAATAGTGTTTATGATTTACCAACTGCTGTTTGTAGGTTTTATAATGTTTATGGTCCTCATCAAATATTAGGTGGTGATTATGCTGCTGTTCTTGGTATATTTGAAAGACAATATAAAAATAATGAGTCATTAACTATTACAGGTACTGGAGAACAAAGAAGAGACTTTACCCATGTGGATGATATTGTTGATGGGTTGATTAAATGTGGTAGAGCATTATTGATACCAAATGAGTTCAATGTTGGACCTGATGAGGTTAGTGGTGAAGAATTTGAACTTGGTAGGGGGGTTAATTTTTCAATCAATGAAATTGCTAATATGTTTGGTGAAGATTATCCGAAAGAGTATATTGATGCTAGACTCGGAGAATATGACACGACATTATGTACCGATGATAAGGCTAAAAGATTATTAAATTGGAATCCCAAGAAAAACATTGATGACTACATTGAAAATTTTATTGAAAAAAACGGATAGTGAATGTATAAAAAGGTTTTAGCACTAGCACCTCACACCGATGATGTTGAATTGGGTTGTGGGGGATTTTTATCTAAGTTAAAAAAACAAGGAGTGGTTATAGATGTAGTAGCTTTTTCTGAAGCTCAACCTTTATCGGTAGGTAATCCTGTAAAAGAATTTAAAAATGCTATGAAAATAATAGCAGTTAACAAAGTAGATTTTTTAGGTTACAAACCAAGATATTTTTATGAAAAAAGACAAGACATTTTAGAATATCTTTGGAATAAAAATAAAAGTGATAACTATGACTTAGTTTTATGTCCATCTTCATACGACAATCATCAAGACCACCAAGTTATTTACCAAGAGTGTTTTCGTGCTTTTAAGAAAACAAGTATTCTTGGTTATGAAATGCCTTGGAATAATAGAACTTTTTCTACAGATGTTTTTGTAAAATTAAATGAAAAAAATTTAAATGAAAAATTTAAGATGTTAGATTGTTATAAAACTCAAGGTGAAAGAGCTTTTATGAATAAAGACTATATATTTGATATGGCTAGGACACGAGGCTTACAGATAGACACAGATTTTGCAGAGTGTTATGAATCGATAAGGATGGTGATATGAAAAAGAATGTAGTATTTTGGGTTGGTGTTAAGAACGAAAAATACTCTGAGAAATATGGTGGTTGGGATTGGATGGATATCAGCCGTAAGACTTGGGAGTATTGGTGTAAGAAACATGATGTTATCTTTTTTCCTTTTGAAAAACCAATCGATGATGATTTAACTGATTATAGAATTAATTGGCAAAAGTCAATATATTGTTTTGATTTATTAGACGAGGCTGGTATAGACTATGACCAAATATTCTTAGCTGATGCTACTTGTATGATTAAGTGGGACACACCAAATGTTTTTGAATTAACAAATCACAAGTTTACTGCTTGGAGAGAAACGGATAACTTAAATTGGGTTTACGATAGTATAAAGGGTTATGAAGATTTTTTCTCTTACAAGCTAAACAAATATGATTACTTTAGTTCAGGTGTAATAATTTTTAACAAAACACATAGAGACATCTTCTTGGAGTTTAAGGACTTGTATCTTAACAATGTTGATAAATTCGTAGAGTTGCAAGACAAGATAGTAAGGAAGGGTACGGAACAGACACCTCTAAACTATTGGGTTCAAAAAAATAACGTAGAACTTAATTTAGATTTACCTTTTAGTTTTAAACTAACTCATATACATAGAAAAGATATGTTTCATTACAATTGGCAATTGAACGAAGATGTGACGCCTTTCTTTGTTAAGTATGGGTATATTTGGGTTTTTAATGGTATACCAAAAGACCAAAGAACTGAGGTGATGAGTCAAGTTTGGGGCTTGGTTGGATATAATTACGATGATGAACATTTTTTAAATAAAGTTATTCATAAAGATAAGTGGTGTAAAACTACATCAAGAAAATTTAAAGAAGATGTGCTTAGAATTTTTAAAGATAGGAAAATGGATAATTGCATAGAAATAGGTTCATGTAGAGGTGATACTACGAGAGTATTAGCTGAGTGTTTTAATAAAGTATATTCCTTTGAACAATCATCAGATAATATAACTTACATAAAAGAAAGGTGTTCTGATGTAGACAATGTAGAAATAAGTCAATCAGATGTTTATGATTCAAACTTTGAAATACCAGATGTTAGTGTAGCATTTGTTGATGCTGGTCATTCTACTGAATTAGTTAAAAAAGATATAACTAGATTTTTAAATAAAAATCCAAATATGGTTTTAGTATTTGATGACTATGGTCAAAAGGATAAATCTATACGAAATGCTATTCAAGAAAGTGAATTAGGAATTAGTAGATATATTGGTGAATATAATGGATTTTCTTTTAAAAGACTTAATGGAGAACAAGTGTCTTTAGAGGGTAGAGAAGGAGTTATTTGTAATTTATGAAGAATGTAGTTTTTATAGTAGATATAACTTTAAAAGGTTCACAGAGAGAAGTTGGTAGGTGGGCTGAAACTCGTAGTGATCCGTATATATTTTGTACTAAAGCTTGGAAGAAGTGGTGTGATAAAAATGATTGTGAATTGTTTGTATTAAAAGAGGAAGTTTTACCACATAGTACGATGCCTGTATCTTGGCAAAGGTATTATATATTTGATTTGTTAGAGGCAAATGGTATAGATTACGACCAAGTTATGTATGTAGATGCTGATACCATCCCACATCCTGATTGCCCTAATGTATTTGAGATGAGTGATAGAAAATTCTGTTTCGTACATAATGAAGGTAGTTATGATTGGATTCTAAGAAGTATTGAAAATTACGGTAAGTATTTTTTTGATGGTCATACAATACCTTGGACAGACTATTTTGATTCTGGTATGTTGATATTCAATGAAAAACATAAGGAATTTTTTCATAATATAATTGAGTTTTTTCACAACAATAGAGAAAACTTACTAAAAGTAGAGAGTGAATGGCACGCTGGAACAGACCAAACTCCTGTTAACTTTTTAACACATACTTTAAATATTGATTATAAAAGATTACCTTATGAATATAATATGTGTGATATGTTTAGAAAAGAACTTTTAAATGATAATATGACCTTTACAGATTGGGGATGGATTTATCAGTATAATAGTATACCTAATAATAAAGATGATAAGTTAACATTTCATTGGATGGAAAAAACTTATAATCATTTATGGAAGGATAAGTAATGGCTGCTGGAATATCAATAAATGAGAATTGTATAGATTTGATAAAGAGACTTTTACCTGATGGTGGTACTATATTAGAGTTTGGTAGTGGAGAAGGAACAACTTGGTTATCGGATGCTGGTTATAAAATGTATTCAGTCGAAAATCAATCAGAGTGGATGGATGTATATCCTGAACATACCACTTATATAAATTGTGATATAAAATATTATGATTCAGACTATCCAGCACCAAAAAATATATTTGAACAAACAGGATGGTATAATCCAGATGATTTGTTCCCTAATTTACCAAAGGAGTATGATTTAATTTTGGTAGACGGACCAGGTAGTAGGTGGGGAAGAGGTGGGTTTTATAAACATATTGATAAATTTAATACAGATGTTGCAATGATTTTTGATGATATAAATAGAACACAAGATTCAGATGTTATGGAGTATGTTTCGGAACATGTTGGTAGAGACTATGAAACAATAGATTTATATACTGGAGTTATATATGCTAAATCTTAATAAAAAATATGTAATCGGAACTCATGTGATGTGGTTTGAAATAGAAATGTATAATGATTTCATAAACGGAATGGTGAATCTATTAGAAACCGTAGAGAATAAAGAGAATGTAACTATTGATTTATGTTTTAATATGTTACAACATTTTGAAAAAGTTGACGAAGATAAAATAAAGAAACATGAGTTGTATATAAAATTTAAAAAAGGTGTTGCTACATTAGAACAAATGGGATTTTGGGTTAACTATGAAGTAAAAGATAAAGAAGATGAGTTTTATTTTCATACTGATTATAGAAGAGATTTAAATTATAACTATTGTAAGAAAGTAGATTATGTAATGTGGGGTGAAACGGATAGTTTCTTTCCTAAAGAAGCATTTCAAGTCATAGAAACATTAGCAAAATATACAGACGAACAAAACATACATAGATACTTACTTAGTTTTGCTGATAGAAAAATGTGGGATTCCAGTTGGGATCCTTTAGTTCATGTAGACTATCGTGACATAGAATTTATAGATGATGATGAAGGTCATTTAAACCCTAACCAAGCAAAATCACAGATGTCAATCGAAAAGATGAATGAAATAAATGGTAAAGTCGATGAGTTTGATTTTTCTTATATACAAAATCCAAAAATTAGTGGTGCGTGTTTAGTATTATCATCAGATTTAATAAAGTTTGGAGTTAATATTCCATCGTGTTTATTATATAATGATGATGAAGGTTTATCTATAATGTGTAAAAAATTATTAGGTCAGGACTTTATACAGTTTGTATGTCAAAATATTTTACATGTTCACGCCAGAAGACATCCACAAAAAAGAATGTATGTGAAAGATGAGAACAATCCTTATTCTTTTATAGGTGACAAAAACGATAGTTTTCAAAAGTTTCTTAAAATGTCAAAAGAAAATGTACAAACTCTTATAACAGGTAATGGTAAGTTTAAAGAGTATAACAATTTAAAAAATGAATTGGAGTCAAAATGAAACGAGCATTAATTACAGGTATTAACGGAATGGATGGTAGTTACCTAGCAGATTTACTTTTAGAAAAAGGTTACGAAGTATATGGTATGGAACGCCGTTCATCGTCTAAGAATAGAACCAACACAGGTCATCTCGAAGGCAAAGTTACTTTCGTTAATGGTGATTTGACAGACCAAAACTCATTGGTTAGATGTCTAAGGGAATCCAATCCTGATGAGGTCTATAACTTAGGAGCACAATCTTTCGTTGGGGAAAGTTGGAACACACCAGAGCAAACAAGTGATGTTACTGGTATGGGTGTATTAAGAATGTTGGAAGCTATTAGGGAGTATGGTAAAGACATAAAGTTTTATCAGGCGTCAACATCCGAAATGTTTGGTAAGATGGTAGAGAATCCAGCAAATGAGAATACACCTTTTTATCCTCGTTCACCTTATGGAGTCGCTAAATTATATGGACATTGGATGACAAAGAACTACAGAGAGTCTTATGATATGTTTAATGTGAGTGGTATATTATTTAATCACGAATCAGAAAGACGAGGTATAGAGTTCGTAACTCGTAAGATTACCGATGGTGTTGCTAAAGTACACTTGGGATATGAAGACCATATACGATTGGGTAACTTAGATTCAAGAAGAGATTGGGGATATGCTCCTGATTATGTGGAGTGTATTTGGTTAATGATGCAACAAGATGAGCCAGATGATTTTGTAATAGCTACTGGAATATCACATAGTATCAGAGACTTTTTAGATGTTGCTTTTGGTTGTGTTGGTATAGATGATTGGAGTAATTATGTAGTACAAGATGAGAGATACATGAGGCCTGCTGAGATAGATGTTTTATGTGGAGACTCTACTAAAGCTCGTGAGGTTTTAAGTTGGAAACCAAAAACTTCTTTTGAAGAAATGGTGAGACGAATGGTTACTAAAGATGTAGGGTTATTATCTTGATAAAAATAAAGCTATCAGATAACCAAAACATGAAATGTTTTAGTGGTCTTATTGTTGCGAGGGATATGTTAAGGGACTATAGCATAGACATAACCGATTCTGATGATTATGACTATGAGTTTGTAGATGCTAATCAGTTTTTAAAGTTATCTCTTCCGTTACAAGAGAGTATT